>Ga0265294_10000974_pt1 | contig 38810 bp, 39 predicted proteins | sample MunlanPumphouse3_FD_192504 | JGI IMG/M metagenome (GOLD analysis project Ga0265294, IMG submission 192504) | Groundwater microbial communities from a municipal landfill in Southern Ontario, Canada - Pumphouse #3 | ecosystem: Environmental > Aquatic > Deep subsurface > Groundwater | place... | reverse complement strand
ATTATCTCTTTCCTACTGATAAGAGATTTCCAGTTACAAAAGTTCATTTCGGAGTGGAAGAAATCTTTAAGCTTCTCCCCAAAAAGACCAAGCAAGCTTTTTAATTACCTTATTATAAAAAACTTTAAGTTAGATAGTGTGCAATTGTTAATGAACTGTGTTAACATTAACCGTCTTTTAAAATGCCCCGCTTAGTCAGTTACTAAATGCGAGTCTTGATTAACTGACTAAGAAGGATACCAATAATGCAATTTTCACAACTCAATATTAACGACCTAATATATAAGGCCATCAACGATTTACAATACAATCTTCCTACCCCAATTCAAGAACAGGCTATTCCACCTTTGTTGAATGGTTTTGATATGCTAGGCACCGCTCAAACTGGAACCGGAAAAACAGCGGCCTATTCCATTCCGTTGCTACAAAAAATATTAAACAGCCGTTCAAAATATTTTTCACCAGTCTTAACTGGTTTAATCATCGCGCCAACTAGAGAATTAGCCGCCCAAATTGGCGTTTCTATCAAACAATATGGTAGATACTGCAAAGTCAAAGTCGGCGTCGTGTTTGGAGGAGTATCAAAAGGGCCTCAAATTACCAGCATTAAAAACGGCATTGATATTCTCGTCGCCACTCCAGGGCGGTTATTAGATTTGGTTGATTCCAAAATTGTTGATTTAAGCAAAATCAATTATTTTGTGTTAGATGAGGCTGATCAAATGCTCGACATGGGATTCTTAAGAGATATCAAACGTATTATCTCTAAGCTTCCTAAAATTAGACAAACGATGTTATTTTCTGCGACAATGCCTAAGGAAATTCTTTCTTTAGCTGAAAGTTTACTCACCAAACCAGTGCGTGTTTCCATCGGTAGTGTGGATACTCCTCTTGATGCGATTTCTCAAACCTTATATCGGGTTGAAAAAAGCAATAAAGCCGATTTATTAATGCACTTACTTAAAGACGAAACAATTTCATCGGCCTTAGTATTCACTCGCACCAAAAACGGAGCGAATCGCTTAACCAAAAAATTAATCGATCAGCCATATAAAACGGAAGTTATTCATGGCAATAAAAGTCAAAATGCCCGAACAGCAGCTTTAACAAACTTTAAAAATCACACCAGCCGAGTGATGATTGCCACCGATATTGCCGCTCGTGGATTAGATATCAGCAAAATATCCCATGTTTTTAATTATGATATGCCGGAAACTCCTGAAACCTATCTTCACCGTATGGGAAGAACGGGAAGGGCCGGAGAAGCGGGTATCACCATCAGTTTTTGCTCTAATGAAGAGTTAAATTTGTTAAAGGATGTTCAAAAGCATATCGGAATGGAGATACCTCAAAAGAAATCACCGATTGTTTTTTCTAAAAAAGAGGAAACAAATCAGACATCTGTTTCAGAAGAGACAAAACAACCCTTTCACAATAGACCAAATAGACGTCGTTATTAATTAAATAAACCAAGCCCCATTGTCTCAATGCTTTATTGATACCAATTGGGGCTTTTTATATACTTAAGCTATGGAAATAAAAAAACTCACAAAGAAAGACAAAGTAGAAAAATACGCCACCTGGTTTTCCGCTAAATGGGGCATTCCTCTAGAAGTTTATGTTGAGAGTATGAACGAATCCCTTTTAAAAAAGAGCGCTGTTCCCTCTTGGTTTTTGGCATTTGACAAAGATGTCATAGTGGGAGGAATTGGAGTTATCGATAATGATTTTCATGAGCGATTTGATTTGACTCCCAATATCTGTGCTGTATATGTTGAAGAACCATATCGAAATCAAGGCATCGCGGGAAAACTTTTGCAAGCCGCATGCAACGAGTGCCTTAAATTTGGCATCCATGCTGTTTATTTGGTCACCAATCACACCAGTTTTTATGAAAGATATGGGTGGAAGTTTTTTACTATGGTCAAAAGTAGTTATGAGGAATACTATGGACGTCTATATATTAAGAATTTAGATGACAAACAAAACTACAAAGAAAGAGTCTATGAATATCTCAAACTTATTCCTCAAGGATGTGTCTCTACTTATGGAGACATAGCGGAATATCTCGGTAACAAGAAATTAGCTAGAGTGGTGGGCAACATTTTACATAACAATCCCGATCCAATCAAGCAACCTTGTTTTAAAATCGTTAATGGGCAAGGCAAATTAGCCGCTCATTTTGGGGGTGGAATTGAACTTCAAAGACGAAGGCTCAAAAATGATGGAATTGAAGTGATAAACGATAAAGTCGATTTAAAAAGATACCGTTGGAGCATCAAAAAAGAACGATAATTTTCCTTTAAAATTTAGAAAAGCATTTTATTAGAAAAGTGTTTTTTTCTATGTAAGAATAAAGATGTTAAGGAGATAAAATTATGAATTATCTAATTGTATACGCTCATCCATATGACAAAAGCTTTAACCACGCGATATTGGAAACCTTGGTTAAAACTTTAAAGAACAAAAATCATCAATACGAAATTATCGATCTATATGAGGACCAATTTAATCCAGCTTACGATGCTATCGAACTCAGCCTTTTCTTTTCTGGAAAGACCGCCGACCCATTAGTCACCAAATATCAGAACATGATAAAAAAAGCTGACCACATCGTCTTTGTCTTCCCGATTTGGTGGAATGATTTACCAGCTATCGTCAAAGGATTCATTGATAAGGTTATGAAAAAGGACTTTGCCTATATCTTCACCGCCAACGGTCTTGAAGGAACATTGACTTACATAAAAAAGGCCTATATCTTCACAACTGCATCTTCAACCCAATGGTTTATTGAGTCATATGCCGGCGATGCGATTAAAAAAACCTTTATGAATGCGACTTTGAAACAAATTGGCATCAAAGACTCCTCTTGGCATCACATTAGTTTTACAGAAGCAGACACACTCGATAAAAGAGAGGATTTCCTCGCCAATATTGCTAAGGTAATCGATTAATCATATTAAGTTCATCACAACTATTGATTTCTTATTTCAAAGGAACTTTTTTCTTTTTAAAAAACAACAATTGTTAGCAAGTACTTATTTCATTTAATAAAATGGGGTATAATTTAAGAAATATTAGAAAGGTAACAAATTATGTACTGTCCTAAATGTGGAAAAATCATTGATGATAACTCATCCTTTTGCCCCTCCTGTGGCGTTGATACCGCCCATGGCGAAGTTGTAGAGACAAAGAAGGAAACCAAATCAGTCTTTGCTTCGATTGCTGTTGTCTTCTCATTAATCAGCTTTGTCTGTTTAATTATTTCATTCTTGTTAGGTTATATCGTTAAAGATACATCAGCCATTGCTTTTAACATCTTCTCGACAACCTTTATTATTGCTTCGTTCCCCTTCTTCGTGATTGCTTTAGTCAAAAATGTCTTTAGCAAAAAATCAATTCTCAATTCATTATTAGCCTTAGTGTTTATTGTCGTTGCCTTTATCTTCTGCTTATTCACTTCTGGCTCTTTAACGGTTGTGGTGAATTCGGTGGTCGAAGATCCTCACTCATTCTACCTGTCAGTTCTTTCAATGACTTTGGCTTTAGATATCTCTGCGATTATCTTTGGAGCCATTTCCATTAATCAGAAATAAAGAACGCATCAAATGAAGATTTAAATAGCAAACGCATTGTTTGCTATTTTCTTTTTCTTGAACTTTATTTATAATAACATTCAGTAAACGGGAGTAGCTTTGTTAGTAACCGTCAACACGATAGAAATATCCGGAAACTAACCATGGTTCATGAGCGAGACGAATACTACTTTATTTGTAAGGAGTAATTGCCTATGTTTGAAACAAAAAGCGCAAACGAAGTGGCCCGAGAATTGAATGTTAATCCCACAGAAGGACTATCATCTGAAGAGGCTAGTAAACGCCTGGTAACTTATGGTTATAATCGCCTAGCAGAGAAAAAGAAGAAATCGCTTTTAGCAATTTTCTTCTCTCAATTTAATGACCCGATGATCTATATTTTGTTAGCGGCGGCTCTACTGAGTTTAGCTATTTCTTTATATAGTTTCTTCTCCCCTGATTTTATTGAGAAACCAAGTATTCTTGAGATTATTTCTGATCCTCTCATCATCTTGGCTGTTGTTGTCTTAAATGCGACAATTGGGACGGTTCAAGAAGGCAAAGCAGAGAAATCGCTCGAAGCTTTGAAAAAAATGTCTTCTCCAACTTGTGTGGTAAGAAGAGATGGCAAGATCAACGAAATCAAAGCCGAAGAATTAGTCCCTGGAGATATTGTTATTCTCGAAGAAGGCCGTACCATTCCCGCTGATTTACGTTTAATCCAATCAATAAATTTAAAAACTGATGAATCATCTTTAACTGGTGAATCATTGCCCGTCGAGAAGAATGCCCAGTTCGTCTTCACTGAGGATGTTGGAGTGGGCGATCGAATCAACGCCGCTTATATGTCAACCCCTGTTGTCTATGGTCGTGGTGAAGGTATTGTCGTTTCCACCGGTATGAATACTGAAACCGGCAAGATTGCCAAAATGCTTTCTGAAGATGACAACGAAGTCACCCCACTTCAAAAGAAACTTGCTGGTATTTCAAAACTCCTTGGCATTTTGACGATTATTATTGTTGTCGTTATTTTTGGCGTTCAAATGATTGGACTCCTCTTCCATCCAGGAAGCAATTGGGTGGTTACAATGATTGACGACTTTATGCTAGCTATATCCTTAGCAGTCGCCGCAATTCCGGAAGGATTACCGGCGGTTGTCACCATCGTTTTAGCCCTTGGTGTTCAACGTATGGCTAAGGCCAATACAATCGTTCGCAAACTGCACTCAGTCGAAACTTTAGGGGCCGTCTCGGTGGTGTGCTCAGATAAAACTGGAACCTTAACTCAAAACAAAATGACCGTTGTGCGTGCTTATATGAATGAAAAAATGATTCAGGAAGAACAATTAGGAAGTAAAGAACTCCATCTTCTCTCCGCTGGATTATCTCTTTGCAGTAATGCTTCGACGGACAATGGCGTCTTTGGTGATCCCACTGAAGTCGCTCTAGTCGAATTTGCTAATCGTCACGAACTTCGCAAGGCACTTCTTGAAGAAAGAGCGCCTCGCATTGATGAATACCCTTTTGACTCGGTCCGCAAGATGATGTCGACAAAGCATCGTTACCAAGATGATGACATTATCATTACCAAAGGTGCTTTGGATTCCATTTTAAAAGTAACAACGCAAATCTATATCGATGGCAAGGCTCGACCGATTACCAAGTCTGATGTTAAAAACATTATAGAAGCCTCTGATGAAATGGCTCATGATGCTTTGCGAGTGCTTTGCTTAGCTTATAAGAGATCATCATCGTTAAGTGAAGAAGATCTCGTGTTCGTCGGCTTAGTGGGTATGATTGATCCACCTCGCCCAGAAGCTAAAGATGCCGTCGAAATCTTTAAAAAAGCCGGTATTACAACAATCATGATTACTGGAGATCACAAGACGACTGCTTTAGCAATTGCTAAACAATTGCACATTGCTGAGGATGATTCCCAAGCTATGTCTGGTGATGAAATTGATTTATTAACCTTTGAAGAATTACAAGAAAAGGTAAAATTTGTCCGTATTTTCGCTCGTGTTTCACCAGAAAACAAAGTCAATATTGTCAAGGCTATTAAGGCTAATGGGAATATCGCAGCGATGACTGGTGATGGGGTTAATGATGCTCCTTCACTGAAGAGCGCAGATATTGGCATTGCGATGGGCATTACTGGTACTGACGTCGCTAAAGGTGCGGCCGACATGGTTCTTACCGATGATAACTTTGCAACTATTGAAAAAGCTGTCGAAGAAGGCCGCAGCATTTATAACAACATTAAAAAGACAGTTGTCTTCTTACTTGGAAGCAACATCGCTGAAGTGTTAACCATGTTTGCCATTGTTTTAATCACCTTTATTGGTTCTGTCTCCAGAGACCCTATTCTTTCTATGCTTCCTGTTCCATTACTCTCTGCTCATATTCTCTTCGTTAACTTAGTTACTGATTCTTTACCCGCTGTTGCTTTAGGTGCAGATGATAAAGAAAAAGGAATTATGAACGATAAACCTCGAAATCCAAAGGAATCCCTATTTGCTCATGGCAGCATCTCATTAATGCTTGGTTATGGTTTATTAATTATGGCTGTCACTTTAGCTGCTTATTTCTTAATTCCAATTGTTGATGGCCATGCTTCAAGTTGGAACGATATCATATTTTACCTCTCTCCACAAAGTGGTATGTCCGATATCGTAAGTAAAGCTCAAACATCAGCTTTCTCAGTTTTAGCTATTTCTCAACTCTTCCACATGTTTGGCATGACTTCAATTCGCAAGTCAGTTATCCATAACTTTAAAAATAAGAATTGGCTATTGTGGTTAGCGTTTGGTTTAGGCCTCGCTCTCCAATTCGCAGTTGTCATGATTCCTGGCGTTAATACATTCTTTAAAACAACAGCCTTAGACTTGAATCACTGGATGTTAGTTCTTGGTTTAAGCTTTGCACCAATCGTAGTTCACGAAATCGTTGCTTTAATTCTATTCATCATCCGCAAAGCCAAGGAAAGAAAAGTTGTTTCACCCAAAACAAAGAAAAGAAAAACCGCGAGATAAAAAATAATTTTTTCGCTTAAAAATCGTTGCAAGTTGATTTCAATTTGCATATTATATTTAAGCGATTAAGTTGCCGACTTAGCTCAACCTGGTAGAGCAACTGAATCGTAATCAGTAGGTTGTAGGTTCAATTCCTATAGTCGGCACCAAACCCTGGGTATTTAGCTCAGCTGGGAGAGCATCTGTTTGACGTACAGAAGGTCGGGGGTTCGATCCCCTCAGTACCCACCAGAATGAAAATATGTCCCGCAAGGGACTTTTTCTTTTTCTCTCTTTGTGATTTAATTATATCGTCGCATGCGTAGTTCAGTGGTAGAACGTCAGCTTCCCAAGCTGAATATGCGGGTTCGATTCCCGTCGCGTGCTCCGCCAATAAGTTTAAAGCGTTTTCAGCAATATGAAGACGCTTTTCTTATTATTAATAAGGGGACACTGATTTTTAATATTGTAATATTAGTTTATATTAGTAGCATTATTTTCTAGATGTGATAAACTCTACTAGGTTTTATTGATGATTTAAAAAATAAAACCACAAAGTTTCAAATCGCCTACCAACTATTTATTGATAGTTTGAATACCATACTCTGATTAAAAATTCTCTTAGTACATTAAATTCAAAGAAGCGCTTCTAAGCTTTGATGCCAGCGTTTTTTTGCTGGTTAATCAGTGTATTAAATACACAGAAAAAGAGAAAAAATGACATTTAAAGACCTAAAAATTATCGACCCAATCTTAAGGGCAATTGAAGGTGAAGGATACGAAGTACCTTCTCCTATTCAAGTAGAGGCAATTCCTTTACTACTTGAACGAAAAGATATGTTAGCTAGTGCCCAAACTGGCACTGGTAAAACCGCCGCTTTTGCCATCCCAATTATTCAACAAATCGCAAAAGCAAAAGAAAGTGATGCGAACTTAGAGAAGCGAATTATCCGCGCCCTTATCTTGGCTCCGACTCGTGAATTAGCTGAGCAAATTAAAAAAAGTTTCCAAACTTATTCTGGGAAGTTAAACATCAAAACGGGAGTTATTTATGGTGGAGTTGGTCAACGCGCTCAAGAAAACATGATAAGAGGCGGAATTGATATTTTAATTGCCACGCCAGGACGTTTAATTGACCTTATGCATCAAAAGATTGTTCATTTAAGCACTGTTGAACATTTTGTTCTTGATGAAGCCGATATGCTACTAGATATGGGCTTTATTAAAGATGTGAAATATATCAAAGGATTCATTCCTAAAACAAGACAAACAATGATGTTTTCCGCGACTATTTCTTCGGAAATCTCATCTCTTGCTAATGATTTACTTATCGATCCTAAACATTTAGATATGGCACCACCGGAAAAAATGATTGATAAAATTAATCACTCCGTATTTTTTATTGAAAAGAAAGAAAAATTTGAGTTGTTATTAGATTTACTAACTGATAAAAAATTGGAATCTGTTCTTGTTTTTATGAAAACCAAGCATACTGCCAATAAACTAGTCGAACAACTACAAGAATATGGCGTTGGTGTGGATGCCATCCATGGTAGTAAATCGCAAAGAGCTCGTCAAACTGCTCTTGATGATTTTAAGAATAAACGAATTAGAGTCTTAGTCGCTACCGACATTGCTTCCCGAGGAATAGATATTGATGAACTAAGTCATGTTATTAACTATGATCTTCCCATTAGTCCTGAAACATATGTTCACCGTATTGGAAGAACTGGACGTCGTGGATTAACTGGCGAAACTTTTACATTCTGCAGTAAAGCCGAACGTTCACTCTTAAGAGCGGTTGAAACCCATACTGGTCTTAAACTAAAAATCTTGAAATTAGAACCCATCAGTCCTGATAGTAAATTTAAGAAAGTTATTGAAGGACAAATAATCAACAGCGATCTTTCAAAAGACATGTTAGAAAAACCTAACAATGGTTATAAAAAAAGCTATCGTGACTCGCAAGATAATCAAGATAATGAACGAGGCAAAAATAGGTTCAAGCCCAAGAAAAATAGCCAAGGAGAAATCGTTGATAACGCGCCAGCTAATTTTGGCAGACAAAAAAGAACAGCACGAAAAAAATATAAAAACTATGAAAGTAACATATCAACATCTTTTGATGAAGTTAAAACAAAGGCAAACAATGAACCTTCAAAATCTAAAGATCGATTAGAATTTAATAAAGAGAAACACTCAATCAAATCATTTAAAGAACCACTTCATAAATATTCCTCTCAATCAAGCAAAACACATTTTGATAAAAATGAGGAAGAGAGAATAACCAACAATCAAAAATTAAATTACGCAAAACGTGATGGTATTTTTAACAAACAAGAAGGAAATGAGAGACGCTCCTATCAAAGTGGAATAAGTTCCAATGAACATAATGCTTACACTAAATCCACCCACACCCCCAAAAGAGAAGACAATAACTTCGAGAAAAAGCCAATGCGTAGCGATTCTTTCAAAGGATCATCTTCTCGTCCGGATTATACAAATCGATCACGTTCGGATGGTGGTCAAAATGAAGGTCGTCCGTTCTTGGGTGGAGATTATAAACCTAAAAGAGATTACGCAAAACGTGACCACGCTCCTCGAAAAGAAGGCGATGCCTTTGGAAATAAATCAACCAGTGATGATTCTTATAGAGGCTCACCATCCCGTTCAATCTACACAGGTCGTTCAAACACCTCTATGGGAAAGAATGAAGGTCGTCCGTTTGTAAGCGGAGATAAAAATTATAAAGGGAATTACTCTAAAAGTAATCACGCCCCACGTAGAGACAGCAAAGACAATAGTTCAAAACGATTTTCAAACGATAATATTGGAAGCAACAATGATAATCTGCCAACTTTAGGATTAAACAATACTAAGAGATCAAAGTCTAACCTTAGTTATCAAGGCAAACCAAGAAGAAAAAATACTCATTGATTGAAATGTATTAAACTATCTAAATAAATGTCATGCTAAATCATGATTTTTATCCCATAGAAGGGGTTACTCCTATTGACTATATGAATGACTGTTCATATAATAATATTGTTTTACTTATGAAAAGTTCAAACTATTTCGGAAAAATCCTAAAATTGTTCTCCATTATTTCCGACAACACTCGTTTGAAAATAATGATGAGTCTTTTAGATGTCAGTCAATGTCCTGGTAGTGAGAGTGCTCAATGCGGGAAATGTCTAACTCTTTTGTGTATGCCATCAAAGAGCGTGGGTGATATTGCTCGTGAGATCGATGCTTCTCCATCCTTGGTTTCTCACCAAATTAGAGTTTTAAAGGATCAAGGGCTAGTAAGTAGCAAAAAAGAAGGCTTAAAAGTCTACTATCGCTTAAAGGATGGACATATTCATAAACTAATTCATGTCGCGATGGAACATGTGATAGAGGAAGACAAAAAATGATAAAAAAAGTATACGACATTTCTGGATTTGATTGTGCTAACTGCGCAACAAAAACAGAAGCACATCTCAACAACTATTCTGGCATTGCCTATGCGCGTATCGATTTCGCCGGAAATCATCTTTATATTACTTTCGAAGATAAAGAATTATCCAAGCAGGAAATTCTCGACATTATTAAAGAAGTTGAGAGCGATCCAATTGAAATTAAAGATGTTGATTATAAAGCTCAAAAGTTAAAACTTTTTGATCATCATACTTTTATCATGATTGCACGTGTTATCTACGCGGTGATTGTAATTGCATTATGTAGTTTTTTCATTACTGATAACAGTTTATATTGGTGGAGATTTGGCTTTTATCTATCTGCTGTACTTGTGCTCTCTTATGATATTATTTATAAGCCCCTTTACAAGTTATTCCATAAGCAAAACCCAGTAGATGAATATCTATTAATTGTCATTGCGGCCTTTGGAGCTTTTATACTGGCTTCATTGGAATACGAGCCACATGGAGAACCGATTCCTTTCTTCCTTCACGAAGAACACGTCGAAGCTATCATTGTTGTCGGCTTATTCCAAATTGGCCGAGTAGTGGAAGCTATTGCAACAAAGAAGAGTCGTTTTGCCGTTATGTCCGCGATTAATTTAAGAGCGGAATACGCCAACAAAATTGAGAGTGGTCAAATCAGCCAAGTTAGACCTGAAGACCTTAAAATTGGTGATGTTATCCTTGTCAAAGTTGGCGAATCCATTCCCGTCGATGGGCGAATTATTGAAGGAGAAGCCTATCTCGATTTTTCATCCCTTACTGGCGAGTATATTCCTGTTCCAGTTAAAAAAGGTCAACAAGCATTAAGCGGATGCATTCTAAAAAGCGGAACATTGACCATGGTCGTGGAAAAAGTCTATGTTGACTCGACTGTTTCCAAAATCATGAATTTGATCTCTACAAGTGGAGAAAGAAAAACCAAAGCCGCCAAATTTATTACTAAGTTTGCCCGTTGGTATACTCCTTTAATCGTATTTATTTCCTTAATATACATCTTGATTGCTGGATTAGTCACCAAGCAATGGCAAGAAGTTACCTATGAAGGATTAGAGATATTAGTAATTGCCTGCCCATGTGCTATTGTTATCAGCGTGCCGCTTGCGTATTTCTCCGCCATTGGACTATCAAGCAAACATGGCATTGTCGTCAAAGGTACCGATCGATTTGATGACTTAGTTAAGATGCGTCTTTTGGTGACCGATAAAACCGGAACGTTAACTCACGGTTCCTTCTCAATTCAAGCTATTGTGCCAGCCAATGGAATTAAAGAAAGCCAACTGATGGAATCTTTATATGTCGCTGAATGCTTATCCACACATCCAATCGGAAAAGCAATATGTCATGGCCATAATTTTCGCAAATTAGCGGCAGAACAAAAGGATTACAAAGAAATTTCGGGTTTAGGAACTGAAACAACATATCGAAAAAACAATATTATTGCTGGCTCAAAATTATACTTTTCAAATCATGGAATTGAAACTCCGGATGTTCTTGAAATTGGCACTCCAGTGTTTGTCGCAAAAAATGGGGAATATCTTGGATATGTCCTTCTAGCTGATGAACTCAAAGAAGATGCTCAACCAATGGTGGATTTACTCCATAAGGAGAACATTGAAATTCTTCTATTAACTGGGGACAAAGAAGATAATGCTAAGAGTTTATGTCAAACCTTAGGCATTGATCGTTATGTCAGTGAGCTTTCGCCTGAAGGAAAGACAAAAGTTCTTGAAATTGAAATGGAAAAACAAAGTGGCGTGGCTTTTATTGGAGACGGAATTAATGATGCCCCCTCAATTAAAAGAAGCGATATTGGCATTGCCATGGGTGGAATTGGTAGCGATACATCAGTTGAAAGTGCGGATATTGTTATTATGAATGATGATCCGGCCAAAGTTTATGATGCTTACAAAATTGCCAAGATGGCTAGAAACACCGCTATTTTTAACATTGCCTTTTCCTTGATTGTCAAAATCACAGTGATGGTTCTTGTTATGTTTAATGTAAACTTGCCGATGTTTGTCGCTGTTTTAGCGGATACTGGTCTTACTGTTTTAATGGTTATTAATTCATTAATTCTTTTATACCGTCCCGTGCGAAGAGCCAAAATTAAGTGATTATATCAAAATAGAATGTAATTCTACTCTTCGAAATAGGGGAGTAGAATTTTTCTTTTTAACAATAGAGAAACAAATATTATCTAATGCCTTAATATATGGTCATGAAATTAAAAGATTTGAAACTACCTCATTATTCTCTGCGGGAAGAATTAATCTCCTCAATCTCACATGGAGTTGGAGCGCTTTTAAGTATTGTTGGCTTAATTCTATGTCTTATTAAGGTTATCCCAATGAATGACCCGTGGCGATTGGGAGCAGTATTAGTTTATGGAATATCTTTGATTATCCTATTTACTATGTCCTGCCTCTACCATTCGTTAGCTCGAAATAAAGGTAAAAAAGTTTTGCGCATCATGGACCACAACATGATTTTCTTGCTGGTAGCTGGTAGTTACACCCCTTTTACCCTTGTCGCATTAAGACCGATTAATGTCTTTGGTTGGGGAACCTCAACAGTGGCTTTTTTAATCTTTGCCTTTGTGTGGATTTTTTGCATTATTGGAACAATCTTTAATTCTATTAATCTAAAAAAATATGGTTGGCTAAGCATGACTTGCTATATTGTAGCTGGCTGGTGCATTATGGTGGCCTTCGTGCCACTTTGGGATGCCTTAGGACAAACAGGTTTCTATCTCATATTATCTTCAGGAATTGCTTATACTCTTGGGGCTGTTATTTATGGAATAGGAAGAAAGATTCAATACGCTCACTCTGTCTTCCACTTTTTTATTCTTATCGGAGCGATATTGATGTTCTTCTCTATTTACTTATTCGTTTTATAAAAAAGCCTCTCATAGAGAGGCCTTAAATATTAAGAAATGCTACTTAGCAAATGTTTCGGCTGTAGCAATCGCAACTTCAATCATTTTGCCTAAGCCTAATTGCCTTTGTTCAACCGTTGCTTTTTCACCTTTGTTTGTGAAGCTATCAGTAACAGTCAATAAACAGAGGGCTTTTTTCTTCAATCTCGCCGCGTTGCAATACAAGGAATAGGATTCCATTTCAACACCTAATAAGTTGAGTTTTGCCCATTTCTTCCAAGTATCAGAATCATCATCGTAAAAGACGTCAGCAGAGAGAATGTTCCCGCCGTGGTAAGGAATTCCTTTAATTTTGCATTGATTATAAGCTTCAATTGCTAATTCGAAATCAGCCCCTGCAGATAATGTGCCATTAAGGCCGTATTGACCTTGCCAGTTGCTATCGGTTGAGGCAGTGGTGGCAATTAAGACATCGAATAAATTAATTTCTGGTTGATAGGAGCCACAGGTTCCAACACGGATAATCGCTTCGACGCCATATCCGGTATATAGTTCATAGGAATAAATTCCGATTGATGGTTGCCCCATTCCCGATGCCATGACTGAAATTCTTTTTCCATTTTTAGTGAAACCAGTATAGCCAAGGATTCCACGTACGTTGGTTACCTCTTCACAATCATGTAAATAAGTTTCCGCGATCCATTTTGCACGAAGGGGATCTCCGGGCATGAGAACGATGTTTGCAAATGCGCCTGGCTTAGCGTTGATATGTGGTGTTGCCATATTTTCTCCTTTTGACAAGCAATAATGCCACGCTTATTTTAACGCATCTCGTTATCTCTCACAAATAAAGTTTAATCTTTGACCTTTTTTATGTGTATAGCTAAACTTAACGTATGAAAGAATTAAAGTTATCAATCACTCATTATAAAGTTATCCACACTGTTTATTCCCTCAACCTTTTATCCTTATACCCGAATCAAGAAGGTGTTCACAAAATATTGAGTGGAAATGATCAAAATGAGATGGAAGAAGTACGCAAGATACCGACCTTTGGAACTCTTATTTCTTATTCGAGCAAAAAGATATGTCATTATGTTTTATCTCTTATTCGCTATGGATTCCTTAAGAATGTATTTGATCCTAAAAGCGAAGATTTATATTTAGAAGTAAGCGAGAAAGGAAAAGATTTTTTAAAGGCTTTCTTGATCAATAAGAAATCTCCTTATCACCGCACTTTCAAGGCAATTAAACCTAGCATTGTGAAAATTGAAAAATAATCATAAAGCAATAATACTTGGCATTTGCGTTTTCTTTAAAAAATGATTTTTTGCGAAGAATTGCTGCCATTATTGAAAATAAGTATCGTACTTGGTAGAATAAAAAAGGTAAAGAAATAAGTTCTTTAAAACAAAAATTAAGGAGCCATTGATATGGATTTTATTTGGGATAGCGCAAAACTTGTAAACTGGATTTTAACAATTGTACTTATTTTAGTCATTTATGGATTGTTATTTGTTGTAATTCATCACGTGGTAAAAAGAAAAGTGGGTTTTATCGTATTGAGTCTCTCTTTATTTTTTGTTCTAGCCTCTTATATTCTCTGTCTCGAAGGTGTAATGATTGTTGCTTCAATGGTGAGTGCAGTGTCGTTAACCCTCTCTTTATTTGCAAATCTTGGGGATTTACGCGCCTTTTTGGCTAACCCATTTCGGAGAGCAAGTGGCAAAAACGTCAATTTTGGAGTTGAAAAAATTTTCGATCGAAAAGCTTTATATAAGAATATTGAAGTGGCGGTAACCACATTATCTAAAAGTCGTATCGGAGCATTGATCACCTTTGAAAAAAACACTTCCTTAAAAGATATTATGAAAAACGGTGTCCCAATTCTTGCTCCTGTCACTCCTGAATTATTGACAACAATTTTTTATCCTGGCACTCGTTTGCACGATGGAGCGGTAGTCATTCACGGAAATGAAATCATCGCCGCTAGTGTCTTCTTTACTCCGACAACTAAACCATTTGCCTATAAATATGGTTCTCGTCATAGAGCCGCCATCGGTATTTCAGAGGTGACTGACTCAGTTACTGTTGTTGTTAGTGAAGAGACTGGAAGAATTTCTTTCGCTGTGAATGGTGAATTAGAAACTGTCAGCTCAGAAGCTTTCTTGCGCGCTTTTGAAACATACATGGCCGATGGGGGAAATGAAGAATAATGGGCAAATATTTTGGCACGGACGGCGTTAGAGGTCTAGCCAACGAAAAATTGACTGCTCTTCTTGCTTATCGAATAGGGAGATATATCGGACAATATCCTCAGGGAAAGAAAAATAAAATAGTTATTGGTAGAGATACTCGCTTATCTGGCTCAATGCTCGCATGTGCTTTAATTGCTGGTATTACTTCCAGTGGTGGAGATGTTTATAAAGTTGGTGTCACAACCACTCCATCAATTTCGTTTCTTGTTGAAAACAAGGGATTTGATTTCGGTATCATGATTTCAGCTAGTCATAATCCTTTCTATGATAATGGCATCAAGATATTCGCACCAAATGGTGAAAAACTAAGTTCTGCAATTGAATTAGAAATCGAAAAGTATATTGATTCTCCTATTGATGAATTGCCTCTAGCGGCCAACAGGAAAATTGGCACATTATTTATCGCTAAAGAATTGATTAACGACTATATCGATTTTCTCGTTAGCAAAGCCAAAGGTGACCTATCACATTTGCATCTCGCTATTGATTGTGCCCATGGGTCGGCTGCTGTTACTGCTAAAGAACTTTTTATAAATAGACTTCATCTCAACGCTGATCTTTTTAACGCTGATTTTAGTGGAACTGATATCAATGATAATTGCGGGTCTACCCATCTAAATTTTCTCAAAGAAAAAGTTTTAGAAGGTCGTTATGATTTAGGAATTGCTTTTGATGGAGATGCGGATCGCTGCCTTTTCATTGATCGATTTGGCAATGTCGTTGATGGTGACACCACAATGTATTTAAATGCCTTATATATGAAAAAGCATCACACATTGCAAAAAGACACTATTGTATTAACGGTTATGTCGAACTTTGGGCTAAAAAAAGTCCTTCATGAAAAAGGGTTAAATTATGAAGAAGTTTCTGTCGGAGATAAATATGTTCAAGCTCGGCTAAAAGATAATCAATTATCGCTAGGAGGAGAGCAATCTGGTCACGTCATTTTTTATGATGATCTAAATACTGGAGATGGACAGCTCACCGCTATTCGTCTGCTTAATGTTCTAGCAGAAGAAAAAAAGTCAATTAAAGAATTATCTAAAGACTTGATCATTTTCCCTCAAACACTTAAGAACATTGTCGTTCCAAACAAGGAAGCGATTATGGAACATCAAGGCTTAAAAGATTTCATCAAGAAACAAGAAAAAACTTTAAATGGGGATGGAAGAATTCTTGTTCGTTGCAGCGGAACAGAACAATTGATTCGCGTAATGGTGGAAGCGACTGACATCAAAACCTGCAATGAAATTACTGAAAAAATTGCCGCCTATATTAGTTGTATTAGTTATTAATTTATGGTTGATTCAAAAGCAATTTACGATTATATTATCAAAATTCAAGCTATTGCAAAAATTGGTCTTACCTACAGCAAAGACCCATACGCAATTACGAATTATCAAGAGATTAACGATTTATCCAAGGCTTTTTTGGAAGATTTTATTAACATCAAATTAGATCGTCCAAATTACTTTGAGAAGGATGTCTATCCGACTCCAAATATTTCGGTTAGAACGATTATTTTCAATAAAGAACGCGACAAAATATTAATGGTTCGGGAAGTAAAAACTCAGAATTATTCTCTTCCTGGAGGATGGGCAGAATTATATGATTCACCAAGCCAAACCGCCATTAATGAATGTTTTCAAGAAGCTGGAGCAGTAATTAGTTCTGTTCGTTTAGTCGGAGTAACAAACCGCACGCCATTTAAAAATAATACGTCTGTTCCTGAATATGTCATTATATTCGAAGGAATGATATCTGGTGAATTGCATGATCATGAATATGAAACTGACGATGTAGGTTGGTTTCCTATTGATAATCTTCCTGAAATCTCACGTAAATTGTCAATGGAAGAGTTGCAGAGAATGATTAGAGCTGCTCAAGACGGCAAAGTCATTTTTGATTAACTGAAGAAAGAATTTAGTAAAAAAATCAAGATGACCTTATAAATTAAGGAATTTTTTGATAGAATTATTGTAAATAAAATTATGCTTAATGAATATCTTGCACTTGTTGACTTAAATCCCTTACAAATATCATTTGTTGTGGTCGCCGCTTTCGTGGTCGCAATTTCTATTTTTTGTGTAATTTTCTTTCCCCTTCGACATTTATTCATTAAGAGAAAATTCCGCAAGTACTACTACAAAAAAATATATCAGATTGCTTTTAATCAAGATTACTATCTTATCAATGATTTTTTGTTCCGAATTGATGATTCAACAGTAATGGGCATTGATCATATCCTCTTCGCTGATCGTTATGTTTTTATCATTAATGATTATTATTACGAGGGTGATTTACTTGGCAACTCCGATGATAAATCATTGATTTTTGTCGATAAAAAAGGAAAGAAACAGTACACAGATAATCCATTTATTACTAGCGAAAAAATAATTTCTCGCCTTTCAATGATTACCGGAATCGATAGTTCATTGATGATTGGAGTTATTCTTGTTAACAATTCTTGTAAGTGCTATGTAAAGTCAGAATCGAAACAATTTTACATTGTCCAACGCAAGTTCTTCAAAATGCTCGTTAAAAACATAGAGTCAAGAACAGTTGGAAGAATTAATCCTGTCCAACTAGATAGTGCCGTTAAGGCAATCTACCGCCTTAATCGAAGAAAGAAAAAATGAAAATTAAAGAGGCTTTAGCCCGCTCAAAAAAATATTATTCAGCCCATCCTTTAAATTCCTGGGTTTTGGGGATAACCTGCGCTATTTTTTTCGCAGCTCTTTTTGGCTTTGACTTAGCTGTTCCTGGTTTGAACTACGTTGTAATTCCTATTTTAGGAATTCCTTTTTTCTTTGCCTCGATTCTCACTCACTTCCAACTAAAGATGAACAACGAAGTGAGAACCCGTAATTTTTTTCGCTTATTTGCTGTCTATTTTACTAAACCATTTCGCTCATCATTTCGCGTTCTAACATCTTTTCTTAAATCACTTGTCCTCGAAGCCATTTTCACAATTGTGCTGTTTATCATTGTTTATTTATTTTTTTCCAATAATTATGGAGACACTTTTAATGATAATTTTGCTGGTTTCTTTGAGACTGTTGGCAACACAAGTTTAACGACCACCGCTTATAATGATGCAATCAACGGATACTTATCTGCCAGTAATAATATGCTCTATGTCTTTTTCAACTTGATTTTTGTCCCATCCTCCTTCCTGTCTTGCTTAGCTTTTATATATTTTATTTCCCTTGAATCTTTTAGTATTTTTGTCCGCTTAAACGCCCCTCAAAACCCTCCAATTTTTATTAGAGTGGCATTAAAAGAAGCGATTAAAAAGCATGGGAAAAGTTTTTACGGTACCTATTTGGGGTTAAACTGGCCTCTATTTTTTCTATTTACTATTGGTTTTGTGGGCGGTTTAACTATTTCTTTACAATTTATTGGTGACGCTACTCTTGCTTCAAGTATCGGAATGATGGCTGGCTTGGGATTGACCTCCCTATTTGCCCCATTTTATTTCAACAACATGGAAGCCATCTATTCTTTTTTAGATAAGGATGTTCGCACGATGTCAAAAAATCTAACCAAGCAAATGATTCTTGATATTCAGGCCGAAAGAAATCTTGTTGAAAATGAAGCCGAATTATTATCAAAAACTCTCGATGAATTAAAAGATGCTGAAGAAAATAATTTGTCCAATTTCGATGATAAATCAGTAGATGAAACCCAAGGCAAAGACAAAGAAAAAGACCCGTTTGACGAGTCTTAATAATCATCTGGAGCAAGTGACGGGAATCGAACCCGCATAACTACCTTGGCAAGGTAGTGTTCTACCACTGAACTACACCTGCATTTCAACTTGGTTTACCAAATTCGCTTAATTATTATAACAAAACATATTCAAGATGCAATATAATTTCTTAACTAGAAGGAGACACAAAATGATTACCAACAAAGAATTAGCAAATATTATATTCCCAGATGTCACACTAACTCTCGAGGATTTAGAGAAAAGATATCCACTAAGAGATTTACCTAAAGGTGCGGAAGTTACCCGCTTTGCTCCTAGCCCAACCGGCTTTCTTCATACTGGCTCATTATTTACCAGCATGATTTGTCGAAAAGTGGCTTCTCAGACCAATGGAGTCTTTTTCGTTCGACTAGAAGACACAGACACCAAAAGAGAGATTGAAGGATCTGGGGCTCAACTATTAGAGCAGCTTAAAGTTTTTAATGTCACGCCAGATGAGGGATATCTCGGAGATTACCAAAGAGGTAATTATGGACCCTACATCCAATCTGAAAGAGCGGATATCTATCGTATAGCCATTAAACATTTGCTTGAGATAGGGAGAGCCTATCCTTGCTTTTGTACTCCTGAAGAGTTAAATGAAATTCGGGCAAAGCAAGAAGCCGCCAAGCTTGTTCCTGGATATTATGGACAGTTTGCTAAATATCGTTTCTTAACCAACGATGAAAAAGCAACCCGTTTACAAGCGGGCGAACCCTTTGTCATCCGTTTTAAAAGTAATGGCAACCATATTCGTAAAATCAAAGTGAGTGATCTTGTTCACGGTGTTTTTGAAATTGCTGAAAACGACCAGGATATAGTCATCTACAAGAGTGATGGACTTCCCACTTATCATTTTGCCCATGTTGTCGATGACCATTTTATGCGTACTACGACAGTTATTCGTGGTGAAGAATGGATCGCTTCACTTCCCATCCACTTAGATTTATTCCAAGCCATGGAATGGCCAGCACCTCTTTACGCTCATTTACCAGTCATTATGAAATTGGATGAAAATGGCAACAAGAGAAAGCTTTCAAAGAGATTAGATAGTGAAGCAGCTGTCAGCTTTTTCCTCCAAGATGGTTATCCAACAGAAGCCATTATTATGTATTTGATGACGATTGCTAATTCCAATTTTGAGGAATGGATTTTCCAAAACAAATTTGAAAACATGCAAAATTTCGTATTTTCCTTTACCAAAATGTCTTTAGATGGCGCTTTATTCGATATCGGCAAATTGAACTTTTTTGCCAAAGAAATTTTAGCTAAAAAGAATAAAGACCAAATTTTTGATATGGTGGTCTCCTACGCGACAACGTATCAGCCCAAACTTTTAGAAGTTGTTAATCGTAACCATTCCTATTTCAAAGAAATTATGAACATTGAAAGAGAGAAAGAGAATCCTCGAAAGGACTACGAAAAATTTGGCAATCTCCTTGAATCAATTAGTTTCTTTTATGATGATTTTTATGAAAATATTTTTAAAGAAAAACTTCCCTTCTCTGAGAGATTGTCTCCTTCATTAGTAAAGGAAGTATTAAAGTCAATTAAAGAAAAATTATCTCTTGAACAAGACGAACAATCTTGGTTCGGCCAATTAAAACAAATTGGGGAATCACTGGGTTTTGCTCCCAACGGCAAACTTTATAAAAACAATCCTGACCAATATGTTGGATCAGTTTCCGACATCGCAGAAATACTTAGAATTACCTTAACAGGAAAGAAAAATAGCCCCAATCTTTTCTATGTCATGAAAGTCCTTGGTAAGAACTGCTGTGATAAAAGAATTGAAAGAGTAATTTCTTCGTTTTAATTTATTAAGAGAGTGTTATATAATACTCTCACTGGTCCCATGGTCAAGCGGTTAAGACGAGACCCTCTCAAGGTCTAATCCCGGGTTCGATTCCCGGTGGGATCACCAAAAAATGTTTAATAGCTTTGAGTTTGTTCAAAGCTTTTTTTCTACTTTTTGCTATAATTAGACTATATGAAAACCCTTTTTATTTATAATCCTTCAAGTGGTAAAGGGCTTACCCAGCGACAAATTGAACATATTAATCACGAATTATCAATTATGTCATCGTCAGTTGAATACCGTTATTGTGAAAATCTTCCTCAGCTCTATGATGTATTAGAAAATCCTTTGTATACTTATGATGCTTTAGTTTTTGCTGGTGGAGACGGGACATTTCATCATGTTGTTAATGCCTTATCAAGGCACGAATATCGACCGGTTTTAGGAATCATTCCGTGCGGAACTTTAAACGATGCAAGCAAAAATTTTGGATATACTAGAAACATTTCTCGTTCGCTAAAGATTATTAGCAAGGGTTTCATCCAAGAAATTGATGTTTTTAAGGTTAATAATCACTACGGTGTTTTTAGTCTTTCAGTGGGAACTTTTTCCGATATCCCTTATAAAGTCAAAACTATAAAAAAGAAGCGCTTTCATGCTCTATCATATTATGAATTGGCTCTAAAATCTTTATCTATAAAGGATCACATTCAAGGTGAAATATCATTAAACAATCAAAGACCTTTTTGTTTTTTTGCACCTTTTTTGTTGATATTGAATTCTCGTTATATGGGTGGATTCAAAATTAACAATAAGGCAAAATTAAATGATGGGTTAGCTGATTTAATGTATACCAATAGAGGTTGGTTTAACGGCTTATTTAGGTTCTTCTTTCGCCAACGAAAAGTTTACAAATATGCTTTTAGTAAAGCGTATATTACGATGGATAGGGTCAGCTCTTGGGATATTGACGGGGAAGAATTAGTGGCCCAAAAAGTTGATATAAAAGTACTTAAAAACCACATCAAAATATTTGCAAATAACTAAAATATTTTAAAAAATAACCGACTTTTACCCATTTTTATTAAAAAGAATTGTTTTTTAGCGTGCGCCCCTTGATAATATAATTATCTGGAGGACTTCTTATGAAAAAGAGTTTCAAAGTTTTATTTGTTATTTTGAGTATTTTCACCGCCTTATTTTTTGGTGGAGCGATCGGAACTATCGTTACTCAAGTTACATTAATTGACCCCACTGCTTGGGGGGCAATATTTACTACTTTCATCCCGACCTCAGCTACTTTTGGGGTTTTATTAAGCGGAATCATTTTCTATGCTTCTATCGTTATAGGCATTGCCTCAATGGTTCTTAGCCTTGTTCTAATTAAGAAAAATATTGGTTTAAAAATTATTTGTGCGATTTTTTCCTTTGCTATCGCTCTTCTTGGAATAATGGTAGCTAGTATTCTTGCTAATTCGAATGTCTTCATTAATTTTGCTTCTACAGAAATTGCAGTGCTCATAGGAACATACGCCATCGTTATATTGAGTGGCTTATACCTTATATTTGTTGTTGTCTTAGATGTTTTATCTATTATTTTTACTAGGAAAGCAGCTAGAGAATCGGACGAATTATTCACAACTGAAACCCCTGCTGAAAATAGTGAGACATTAGATGCTGATAAGGTTGAAGCATTAAACGCTCCTAACGATCCTGTTGAATATGAAGATTTATCTGCTGAACCAATTCCTGTTTTTATCCCTGAACCAGAGCCTGAAATAGAGTTAGAACCTGAAGTTGAAAAGGAAATTTCACCCGCCCCTGTTCAAGAACCAATTGATCCTAAAGAATTAGCTGCGATGATTCGTGATATCGTTCGCGATGAAATTGCTCGTAATAATGCCCAACAGCCAAAACAAGAAACTCGTCCAACCACCGATAATCACAGCATTGTGGGCGCCACTTTTGGCGGACCACTCATCGTTCAGTATTTCGGAAATGGCATGTCTCCTATTCCTCAAAATGTTGAACCAGTTTCTCATCCCGCGCCTGCTCCAGCTCCTGCTCCAACCGTTGCTGAGGTTATTAAACCCGCACCTGCTCCAGTAGTTGAAAAGGTTGAAACTTCTCCAGCTCCTACACAAGTAGCGCAACCTGAAGTTGTAGTTACTCCTGTCCCAGTGGCTGTAGAACCAGTTCCAGTTCCTGTTGTGGAAGAGCCGGTCGCTCCTAAAGCTCCAATCATTCGTATTCCTTTTGAAGAGAGAATGTTAAAGGCTGATAAAGACATGCAAGCCAATTACAACACGATTAAAAATGAGATTCTATCCTACGGGGTAAAATCACGCGTTTCTTCTTCTGGCGATACTTTCCGTCTTCACCGCAAAACTTATGTTAAATTAACCATCGCGGGAAAGAGTTTAAAATTGTATTTTGCTCTCAATCCTGATGATTACAAAAACTCAACCATTCCAGTTCAAGATGCAGGAAACAAAGCCATTTATGCTGAAATTCCTCTTGTCTTCAAGGTCAAATCTGATTTATCTATGAAACGATGCAAAGAATTGATTCAAACTGTCATGGAAAACGATGCCTTAGAGCAAGGTGAAATTGGCAATGTAAACTGGGTGAAAGAGTTGAAAATCGCCGCGAAAGACAAAGCCAAAAAAGCTCTTGACGAAGAATAATAATTATTGCTGATTTATCTAATAATGAGCCGTCTCGAACGGCTTTTTATTTTTCTTTGTGCGCACATTATTACTAATAGTCTACACATAAATATTTGCGCGCGAACCTGTTATATGTTAACATTCTTAACGGAACAAATTGTTCGGAATGGATGTGGTCATCGAATGGATGTGCCTCTGTCGTGGCTTATAATTGCAATATGTCTTATTGGCAGCTTCTTCTTTTCTGCTAGTGAAACAGCGTTATCTTGTTGTAACCGTTTCAAGATTCAAATCAAAGCAGACAACGGAAGCAAAATCGCCAAGCTTCTACTAAAAGTATGTGACCGATTCGATCGAGCGTTGACTGCCATCCTTATCGGAAATAATATAGTCGCTATTACTGCTTCAGTTGTTTCGGCAACTCTTTTTGTTAATTTCATTTTGCCTGAAGCCACATATGGTTTAAATAAAGACACTGTCTCATTGATTTCCTCAATCTGTATGACTTTTCTTTTCTATATCCTTGGCGATACTCTTCCTAAGACAATAGCCAAAGCAATCCCCGATACTGTTTCATATATCGTTGTTATTCCGGTTTATCTTTTTATGATTCTTTTATATCCAATTGCAGTCATTTTTGAATTGATGACCAAGACAATAGAAAAGATATTTAAAGTTAAAACAGATGACAAATTTACCGAAGAAGACTTTGAAAACGTAATTGAAAAGACAACAAGCGATGGTTTATTTGAACAAGAGCAAACTGAAATCATTCAATCAGCACTAGAATTTATCGATACAAATGTTCGCGAAGTTCTCACTCCAAAAAAAGATGTCTTTGCTTTAGATATTAATACTTTAACGCACGACAAAATGAAGGAAATTCTTCTTAATACTAATTACTCTCGCATTCCTGTTTATGATCAACAACCCGACAATATAATTGGCATTCTAATAGTTAAAACTTATTTCAAGGAAATAACAAAGAATACCAATGTCTCTATCCGAAAGATATTATCAAAACCATATTTTGTGCCGAACACGATTATGATCGATGACCTTTTTAATGGGTTTAAAAAGAATCATAGTCATATCGCTATTGTGCGAGATAAAGATCATAAGATGGTTGGCATGGTGACCATGGAAGATGTCCTAGAAGAATTAGTGAGTGGTATCGATGAGCCAAACACTCCCAAGGAGAAAAAGTAATATGGAATGGTATTATTACGTAATACTCGCTGTTCTTTGCATCTTTAGTGCTTTTTTCTCAAGCGCAGATATCGTTTATGGAGTGGTAGACAAAGATCGTCTACAAAGAAATATTAATAAAGGCATTAAAGTTAAAAGATCCAAACTAGCTTTAAAAATTGCTGACCAATTTGATTTCACTATCTCGTCAATTCTTTTTGGCAACAATGTCGTTAACATTGGCGCATCGACTGTTGTCACTTTAATTGGCGTGGGAATTGCTTCTCAAACTTCTAGTGGCAACCTCGCCATAACTCTCACTCCCATTATTTATACCATTTTCATGATTATCTTCTGTGAATTTTTCCCAAAAGCAATTGGTAAGAGATTTAACTTTTCATTAGCTTTGCTATTTGCTTATCCTCTTACCTTCTTTAAATACCTAACATTCCCTATTGTTTGGCCAATTTCTAAAATCTTTGCTTTGTTTGGGAAATTATTCCAAAAAAAATCCAAAGAAGAAGATATTATCGATGAAGAAGTTTTAACTGAAATGGTTGACACTATTGAAGAGTATGGTGAATTGGAAAAAGACGAAGCTGAACTTGTTCGCTCGGCAATTGATTTAAATGATATTGAGGCCTATGAAATAATGACCCCTCGTGTTGATGTCTTTTTCATAGATGTCGAAGACGATATTAACGAGATATTAAAAGATGGAGACATTTTTATTCACTCACGCATTCCTGTTTTTCAAGATACAGTTGATAATATCATTGGCATATTGCCTATTAAATTGCTATTAAAGGCCTATTTAAGAGGTGAAACTATCGACATTAGAAAACTATGCTACGAACCATTGTTTGTTCCTCGCAACCACCAAGTTATGGATTTATTAAGAGAGTTTAAAACCTCCAAAATCCATATTGCTGTCATCAAAGACGAATATGGCGGAACCGAAGGTATTGTCACCATGGAAGATATCCTGGAAGAGATTGTCGGTGATATTTTTGATGAAACGGACGAAATTGAAGAGGAATATGTTGAACAAGGAAACGGAAAGTTTGTTGTCGATGGAGCGATGAATATCGATGACTTTTTCGACCTCATCAATTTTGATGAAGAATACGAAACTGACTACGCTACGGTATCTGGATTGTGCCAAGATATTTTAGATCGCTTTGCGAAAGTTGGAGATGCTTTTGACTTTTTCCATTATACTTTTATTGTCTTGGAAGCTGATCAATACACCGCAAGAGAAATTATGGTGATTGACAATAATATCAGCGATAAAGACAAAGAAGAGGAAAAAGAAGCCGTCAATGAAAAAGATTAATCGCTACATTAGAGATAATTTAGTTAGTCTTGAAGGAAAAAAAGTTATTGTCACTGGGGCCAATAGTGGAATTGGTTTTTCTATTTGTGATGTTTTGCTTTTTAAAGGTGCTCATATTATCATGGCGTGTCGAAACATGCAACGCGCGCAAGAAGCTAGAAATTTATTAATCCAAAGGCATCCAGATGCTTGCATAAATATCGTGGCCTATGATCAATCATCTCTTCTTTCCATCAAATCCTTTTCTGAACTTTTAAAAAATGAACATCATGATTTTTATACATTAATCCTTAACGCTGGGGTTTTCTCGCCAAAGAGAAGTTCCACCTTTGAAAATACTATTCCTTTGACTATTGGAACAAATTACCTTGGTCCTTTATACTTACTGTCTCTTCTACAAGATTTTCTATCTACTGCGCAAACCGAAAAACGAATTATTTTACAAGGCTCTTTAGCCTATCATTTAGTTAATTACAAAAACAAGAATCTTTCTTTGCTTAATGGCAAACAAAGTCTTATGAAACAGTACTTTGTTTCTAAACTTGGTGTAACACAAGCCTTCTCGTTTTATTCCACTTCAAACACTAACCCTTATGTGAAATATCTATTAGCTGAACCAGGAATCAGCAGCACTCAAATAATTAGAAACTATAATAAGTGGTTTAAAATTATTGCTAATGGATTCCTATCTGTATTCTTGCACAGCAATGTGAAAGCTTCCCTTTCAGCTTGCCATTTAGCGTGCCAGATAGTGGCGAATGGCGATTATTACCGCCCCCGAGGATTGTGGTCAGTAAGTGGCTATCCCCATTTAAGCCATTTTAAGAAAAAACGAGTCGATTATCGACTCATTATCGATGGACTCGATATTTTAGGATCTATCTATGCGAAATGAAATTAACGCTGTTGCTTTTCATATCTCAAAACAAAATGGCGATCTCTATTATTTAAGAGAATTTATTAGCTTAGCTAGAAATGCTGGTTATAAGGTTATAGAGACTTTTCATCAGAACCTTGACAAACCTTCCCCTCACACATATTTTGGCCCGGGAAAAATCATTGAAATTAAGGAAATTTTAGATAATAAACTGCAAAATTCAAGCGAAAACTCTTCTTTTGAATATGTTTTAGTTAACGATGATATAACACCTCTTCAAAAGAAAGTCATGGAAGATATATTGGGTTTTCCGGTTATCGATCGAACCTCTATTATATTGGAAATCTTTGACTCAAACGCAAAGAGTAAAGAAGCTAAACTTCAAGTTGAAATTGCCAAGCTTAAATACGCCAGTAATCAATTAGTCAACGCACTGGCTTCCTATTCTCAGGTTACTTCCGGAAAAGGAAAAAACAAGGGAGAAGGAGAAAAAGCGATTGAGCTGAATAAAAGGCAGATTGAAAATAAAATATTTCTAAAAAAGAAGGAACTTGAAGATATTAAATTATCGCGGAGGACATCTCGTAAAAAAAGAAATGACTCCCCAATAAACAAAATAGCGGTTGTGGGTTATACAAATGCTGGAAAATCTTCTTTGATTAATGGCTTGTTGAACTATCAACATAGTCACCCCAACAAAAATGTTTTAGTGAAAGACGATGTTTTTGCGACACTAGAAACATCCACTCGCTTAATTAATTGTTATGGCTTTCCAACCTTTTATATTACCGATACCGTTGGATTCATTTCTAATCTCCCTATTTATTTAATCGATGCTTTCCGTTCTACCCTTGAAGAAATTAGCGAAGCCAATTTAATCGTTGAGGTGATCGATTTTTCTGATGAATATTACAAGGAACATATCAAAACAACCGCGGATGTTTTATCTCAATTGGGTGTTGAAAATATTCCTATTATTTACTTATTTAATAAATACGATCAGGTTTCCAATATTCCCAGCGAATTACCAAAAGATAACGAACTCTATACTTCTTTATTACCAGATGATAATAATGTTCAAGAAATATTGGATTTTCTCTCCTCAAACATTGCAAAACAGTGGAAACATAAGAATGTTGTTTTCCCATTTGAAAAAGATTTCTACCGTTTTATGGCTGACAATTATGTTAAGTCTTATAAACAAAAAGAAGACGGATATCATTGTTCCGTCTATCTTAATCCTTTAACTATATATAAATATGACTATTTATTCAAACCACGCGATTGAATGACTCGATCGTAAATACTTTTAATCTCGTCAGCGACTTGCTCAACGGTTTGTGTCTCAGAATTGATGTGAAAATCAACTTCTGGGATGTTTTTTTCTGCGAAAGCGGTTTGATCGTGAAGCAATCTCTTCTTGGCGATTTCATCAGGATCGCCTCTTTCAATCATTCGTCTATATCTAGTTGATTCAGTAGAATCAAGAAAGAACGTCACAATTGAGGGATCATTTAACGCAATATAAGCGCGAAGACCCGCCGGGTCAATAACGATGCATCGACCTGGAGCAATTTGGTCTTTGGTCGAACCATAAAAATTGCCATTATAAATTGTATGTTCGACGAAACGATCGTCACGAAGCATTTGCTCAAAATTTGTTTTATCAACGAAAAAATAATCGCGGCCATTTACTTCTCCTACTCTCATATAGCGAGTGGTAGTAGTGATCATTTTTGTAATGCCGTATTTCTTAGCTAATGTTTTGGCGACTTCTGTCTTGCCACTTGCGCTCGCACCTGCTAAAACAATCATGAAATTATTATATAAGTTTGATTTATTAAAAACAGCAAAAAGCGATAAACAAGAATATTTCTTTTAATTTCCAACTTTTTTCTCATATTGGGATAACAAAGTTAATTAGGAGAACACATGAAACAATCGCCACACGCCTCTTTTAAAACGCTTGCTTTTGAAGTTGAAAAAATTGCTTTACTGTATTTTTCGAGTAAGAAACAAATTAGAGATAATCAAATCTATTCCTTTTCTTCTGGAAATCAAGATACCAGTAATCCTTTCTACCTTCTTATTTCAAAAGTCGAACATGCATTTGAAGAATTAGATAATGTCGAAAAAGTCTTTATTAATAATGATTTTTTCCACGAATGCTATCCCTTTTGGTGGGAAACTATTTATCCAAAATGCACTTATTATCGATATAAAAGAAAAGCAATGATTCATTTTCTTAAAGCTTATGAAAAGTAAATATTCTTGGTTAGCTATATTGTTATTTCTTTTGATGCCACTGACTCTATCCGCAGGGCCGATTAATAAATACCAATTTTCTTCGCCCATCTATGGGCCTTTTAAACAACATAATGATAACCCGAATTTGCAGGTCAATATAAACAGCACATCTCTTATTGCACAGGAAGTCTACCTTCTTTTTAAGATAGTGGATGACAATAACACTGTTGTGTCTCAATCAAAAAGTACCAGTACAATAATATCCAAATATCACAACGGAAACGTTAACATCAATTTACTTACAAAGGCTTATTTGGATGAAAATGGAATGAATGTTTTATTTTATTTAATTGATTCTAATAACTCGAACATACTTCTTTCATCGAGTTTTGAAGTGTTTCCCATAAAGAGTAATACCTATAATCCAATTGAGTACTCTCAGAGCCATATTTTTGAATATTCAACCAGTTTTAAATTCGCCAATAGTGGAGTAATTACTTACCAAGAAAAATATATCTTTAATGATTTTTTTGATTATTTCTTAATTGACACATACTATCGATTGCTCATCAATCAGTACTGCTTTTCCTACCAATACATTAACGATTTGACTTATCGAAAGGCCTATTTAATATTACCCGATTCATTTAATGAATTTTGTTATATTGAAACCGATGATAATGGTCAAATAATTGTTCCGTTATCTTTGATAAAAGAAGGTGAAACATACTCCCTTTCTTTCCCCTCATTGATGTATGTGAATCCAAACACTCTTGAGATGTCGATAACAAAGATATCTGGTTTTTCTATCACCTCATATTTCTATCTACCAATAAACCATTTAAAAGATTTAAGCCAATCAAATTTTACATTTGTCATTGAAGGGTTGGGCTATAGCCAATCAAATTTTGTTTGGACAGTATCTTACCTCGTTTATCAAGGATTGATTGGCCCCTGTGAAAACAGTAATTACTGCGTTATAGGAGGTATAGTTTTATGATTGCCGCCTTTCTTTCTCTTCTTGCAGTCATACTTGGTTTTCAATTATTTACCATTACCACAAATCTCACCGCTATTAATCGGATTGTAATAACAACGCCCTTAGCTTTATTCGAGACATCAATTCCATTAATAAACAATGAGGAAGACGCACCTTTATATTTTGACAAACGAACTCTCGAAGATAATTTGTCAGTTTACTACTCAAATGCTTTAGAAAAATACACGAAAAAATTTTCATTAGATTTTTACTATTATCATCAAGAAGATGACTCTTATTGTATTGATGATAAATGTAATGCAGTTGAAGTAGACATTTCGGCTTTAATTACTTTTGATTTTTCGTACCATCGCGTGATGTTTTATGAGATAAAGGAAATGACCCATGGATATTAATAAAGCCTTAACTTTTATTGAATCATCCTTTCTATCTCCATTATTGAAAGATAGTGATATCACGGATATTTCTTTTAATGGCGAAAATATATTCTATCTTCATAATCTCTATGGAAGAAAACTAGCCGAAATCAACATGGATGTAGTTGAAATAAAGGATTTTATTCGTCAGATTGCTAACTTAACAGATAAACAATTTTCTTACCAGATTCCTATTCTTGATGTTTCAGTTGGCAAATACCGTCTCAACGCTGTTCATCAATCAATTGGAAGGATTGGAAAAGAGACTTCTTTGACTTTTTCAATAAGAATTGCCTCTTCTGTACCTAGAATAACGGACAGCAACAACTTTCTCAGCAATGAATTAATTGCTCTTTTTGAAGTGCTCATAAAATCAGGGATGTCAATTGTCATTGGTGGCTTAACCGGTAGTGGTAAAACTGAATTTCAAAAGTATTTGTTAAGGAAAATTCCAACAAACAAACGAATAATTCTTATCGATAATGTTTTGGAATTAGAACAAGTCCGGGAACAAACAAAACTAGATCTAAATACTTGGCAAGTCGATGAGAGAAACAATAGTTCCTCAATTCAAGAATTAGTAAAAAATGCTCTAAGAAGTAACCCAGATTGGTTGGTTGTTGGTGAAGCCAGGGGTCCAGAAATGATTGAAGTCTTGAACTCGGCAATGACCGGTCATCCAATTATTACGACCATCCATTCGATCGATGCTCTCAGCATGCCTTCCCGCATGGTAAGAATGGTGTTAATGAATGACAAAAAGATGAGCTATGAGGACACAATGAAAGATATTTTATATCACTTTCGTTTCTTCGTTTATCTCACTAAAGAAGAAGATGAAAACGGAAAAATTAATAGGCGTGTTTTAAGCCTCTATTGCATTAGTGAAAACGGGGAAACTAACTGTTTATATGAATGTGTCAAAAAAAGACATAATTTTAAAAAAATCGATCAAAACACGGCTAAAATGTTAACTTTTGATGAATCCGATCAGCTTTTTATTAAAACATTTATTAAGGAAAATCACCATGAGTAAGAGTGTTTTCATAGGCATAATTCTTAGCGCAATTTTTGCTTTTATATGTTACTTCGCTACTGAGAACATTATCGTTTCTTTCGCTCTTTTTGCATTGACACTCCTCTACTTTGTTTTGGTAATACAGAGAAGATTCAAAAAATATTTTAAGATGATAACAAGATTTCATAACTGTTATTACTTCATTAACAATTTTATCGTTTCGTTAAGTGTTAAGGAATCAATCAGTGGGGCTTTTGCTTCAGGTAGTGAGTCACTTGGGCAAGATTTTAAAGAAGAGTTGGAAGGAATCCAAGATTTAACAGAAAATGAGAAAATTATCTATCTTAAAAGATTTTTTCCTTTCCACCTTTATTCTCTTTTTACTGACCTTATAGTCCTTTGGTGTGAACAAGGAGGAGACATTTTAGCTATGTCAAATTACTTGTCCAATGAGTGCCGAGAAACCGAAGAATACATTATTTTCTGTCAAAGTGAAAATCGAAAGATAATAGTGGAGTTCTCTCTACTTTGGGCATTCTCATTACTTATTTTGTCGATTTTGCGCCTTGTTTTGGCTGATTTCTATCATTCAATTACTCGGCAAGTATTTTATCCTTATGCTGTTTTGGGCATTTTTCTTATTTTACTTTTTTCTATTGAATTACTGACCAAACGAATGACAAAGATAGAAATAAGGGGTTGGAATTATGGTGAAAAATAAGTGGCGCGAGAAAATCGAGGAACTAGGTTACTCATATCGCAAAGAAATATTAAAAATTGTTTTGTCAAATTTAATCCTTATAATTTCGTTTTGTTTAATAAACTATTTTCTCAAAGAGTTATTGATAATTTCTTTCAGTGTTCTCGCTATGGCGTTTATTAATTATTACCTTTTTTCCTTTTACTCCAACAAGAAAGCTCAATTAGAAAAGGCGCACAGCGAAGAACTTATTTCGCTTTTATCTTATTTTCAAACATTTATTAATAATAAAAATACTGTCTATCAATCATTTCAAAAGTTAGAGGATTTTTCTTCTCACTGGATGAAGGAAAAAATCGTCATATTTCTCGCTAATATTGATAGAGACAAAAGTGTTAAACCGTTCATGAGTTTTGCTTTAAACTTTACCAGTAACATCATAAAAAATTTGATGCTGTCGATTTATCAAATGGTGGACCAAGGTCAAAACTCTTTGCAACTTTCTCAATTCATAGTTCTCTTTCAGAGTATCACTAACAATTACAACGCTGAAATGAAAGTCAAAAAGCAAAAGTCTTTGTCACAAATGACCGCCTTTCCGCTACTTGGAGCAGGAGCGATTGTGATAGTTTTATCTTTTAGCATTATTTCAGTTGTGGGGGACATGGTCAATGTCTTATAAAATTGGGTTGATTCTTTCAATGATTTTCGTGGCTCTTTTCTTTGCTTTTGGCATTGATTTAATCACTGTTCAATTTGTGTTTAGCAACTTGGATGCTCAATCAGTCGCTATCTCGTACCGGATTAGTCAATATGGAACGCTCGATGACTATTTAATTCAAGAAATTGAAAATCGTTATAATGTTGATTTTGAATGTCTAAGTTTCTGCCACCCAAAGTTTGGAGAGACACTCGATTACAAAATATCTCGGCAGGTCACTCTTATCGTTATTTCAAAGGAACCCATGACAATAGCGATAAAGCGATCGGCGATTATTGGTTATTATTCATAGAAAGGAGAGATTATGTCGGAACTAAAAGGATCATTGCTTGGAGTCATCTTAGTTTTGATTTTGTTCGGAACACTCAGTGCTTGTCTTACCGCAGCTTTTTCTTCAATGACATCGTCAGCGACAAGTCAAGTAGCAGAAGTTATCGACCAAACAAGCGTTTAAGAAAAGGACGATTCCTAGGCCGGGAATCGTTTTTATTTTGTGTTGTTTTTAGTTTCGTTTATAATAACTGCGAGGTAAAGAATATGGCCGTAATTGATACAGTAAAAACAATCTTAGGAAAGCGCGTGGATGTTTCTTCACTTTCAGAAGAAGGCAAATTAGTCGATTTAGGTCTCGACTCCCTTGATTTAGTAGAAGTTATGATCGAAATTGAAGAGGAAGTTGGAGTGGAATTTTCCAGCGACGAAATCGCTCATCTTGTTACATTAAAAGATGTTGTTGATTTAGTTAATTCGAAAAGCAAATAACTACTTGTCTTTAGACGACTTGCGTGATATTATTTCTCTTGCGTTTTACAAGTAAGTGTTCCTATTTACCTGTACGTTGCCTACCTAGCTCAGTCGGTAGAGCTATCGGCTGTTAACCGATCGGTCGTGGGTTCGAGTCCCTCGGTAGGCGCCACTTGGCCATATGGAGAAGCGGCTTAACTCACTACCCTTTCACGGTAGCATTCTCGGGTTCGAATCCCGATATGGTCACCATTAAAAATTACTCGCCATCAACTGGTTGAAAAATCAGCGAAAAAGCGAGTTTTTTTTGTGCTTAAAAATAGAACGAATATGCTTCGATTAAAAAAGTGAAAAACTTCTTAATAAATGGTATTGACACTTTTCTTTAATTTTTTGATACTGTTCACAAATAATTAAGACATTGACATTTATCGATATGGTAGTAAAATTATTGCATATCGACAAACTTCGATATGATTAAAATCTCTTTTTGGAGGAGTTTTAAATGGAAAATAATTATTCAGATATTGTGTCAATAACCAAGGCTATTTCTGATGAGACGAGACTAAAAATAATAGATATCTTATCATGCGGTGAAATGTGTGCTTGTGAAATCTTAAAACTAGTAGATATCTCACAATCAACACTGAGTTATCACATGAAACTATTATCCGACAGCGGTTTAGTTACTGCGGTAAAGGATGGCTCCTGGATGCATTACTCCTTAAATAAGGAGAATTCAAATAGTTTCATTTCTTCATTGAATGAACTGTTAGAAGAAAAGAAAGATTGTATTTGCAAGACTGAGAAAACTCCCTCAGAGAATCATTGTTGCTAATTAAGGAGGCAAAATTATGATTAAGTTAGAAATTTTCGATCCAGCTATGTGCTGTTCAACTGGAGTATGTGGACCAAGTATTGATCCAGAATTATTACGTGTATCAATTATAGTTAATAATTTAAACAAAAAAGGCGTTAATGTTATAAGACACAATTTGTCGCAGGAACCCCAAGCTTTCATTGACAATTCATCGGTTAGTAACTTACTGAGAAGTAAAGGCGCAGGAGCCTTACCAATCACGGTTTTAAACGGTGAAGTGGTAAAGTCGGGAGGTTATCCCACCAATAAAGAATTCTCAGAATGGCTTGGAATTAATCAACTCGATTTAACCACAGTAGAAGCTAAAAAAACTAGTTGTTGCTGTGGCGGCAAAAAATGCTGTTAATTATGAACTCATTGAAAAAGTTAAAACTTGAGGATATAAACTTAACAAAGTATTTATTTTTTACTGGTAAAGGAGGAGTTGGCAAGACATCAGTATCTTGTTCAATTGCTGTATCGCTAGCTAATATCGGCAAGCAAGTTTTATTGATTAGCACTGATCCGGCCTCTAATCTTCAGGATGTTTTTGAGACAAATATTGGAAACAAAATTACTGAAATACTTAACTGTGCTAATTTACATGTTATAAATGTCGATCCACTAAAAGCCGCCGAAGAATATCGTGAATCAGTAATTAATCCATATAGAGGAAAATTGCCTGATGATATTTTAAAAAATATGGAAGAACAGTTATCGGGCTCGTGCACTGTAGAAATCGCTTCTTTTAACGAGTTCGCTCATCTAATTACCGACAATGAGATAAAAAATAAATATGACTTCATCATTTTTGATACAGCGCCGACAGGCCATACTTTGCGTATGCTGGAATTGCCATCAGCATGGACGAATTTTTTAGATGAGAATACGACAGGTGTATCATGTTTAGGCCAACTATCTGGTTTAACAGCTCAAAGGGGGAGCTATAAAGCTACGGTCAATACGTTGTCAGATTCTTCACAAACGACAATGTTCTTAGTTACAAGACCACAAATTTCGCCAATCATGGAAGCAAATCGAACCAGTTTAGAATTATCTGACTTAGGCATTACAAACCAAGTATTAATTATTAATGGTCTTCTTCAAGAATTTGACGATGAGATTTCAGAAAAGATGGTCAAACAACAAAGGGAAGCCATATCGCAAATCCCAGAACATTTATTAAGGCTTAAATCATTTTATATACCATATAAGCCATATAACGTTACAGGATTAGAGCGAGTTAGCAAGTTTTTAATTGATGATAATTCCATTCCACAATTAGAAAATTCCAAAAAGCATCGTTTTGATGACTTAAATGTATTAGTAGATGACCTATATCAAAGTAAGAAAAAGGTCATATTTGCGATGGGAAAAGGCGGGGTGGGCAAGACCACAGTCGCTTCCGAGATCGCTAAAAGACTTGTGGCAAAAGGTTTAAAGGTTCATCTTACAACAACCGATCCAGCAAATCACCTTCAGTATGTTGCTCACGAAATGCTAAATTTAACTATTTCTCATATCGACGAAAAGAAAGAATTGAAGGATTATCAAGAAGCGGTGTTAAGCAAGGCTCGTGAAACAATGAGCGAAGATGATATGAAATATGTCGAAGAGGATTTAAGAAGCCCTTGTACGCAGGAAATCGCTGTGTTTAGAGCCTTTGCTGAAATTGTTGATAAAGCTAATAATGAGATTGTTGTCATCGACACTGCTCCAACTGGTCATACATTGTTATTGCTTGAATCAACACAAAGCTATAGTAAAGAAATTAGCCGATCAAATGGAGATATTCCTCAATCGGTATATAAATTGTTGCCTCGCTTAAAAAGTGAAAAAGAAACAGAAGTCGTTATTGTGACTTTGGCGGAGACAACTCCGGTTTTTGAAGCTATGCGCCTATATGAAGATTTAAAAAGAGCGGGAATATATAGCAAATGGTGGGTAATTAATCAAAGCCTACTTGCCACCAATGTCACAAACAAAATTCTCAAAGCCAAAGCCAATTCTGAAAAAGAATGGATTAAAAAAGTTGATGAAGTGTCAAATGGCAAATTTGTCGTTATTCCATGGCATGATTAAAGAGGTGGGTTTATGGAAAAAGTGACATCAAAAAAGGGGATTAGTTTCTTTGAAAAATTCTTGAGTATTTGGGTTATTCTATGCATGGGAGCAGGTATCTTGATTGGAAAGTTTCTACCCGTAATTCCATCAGCTTTAGAAAAACTTCAATTTGCTGGGCAAAATATTCCTATTGCTGTTTTGATATGGATTATGATTTTCCCAATGATGATGAAAATTGATTTTAAGTCCATCAAAAATGTGGGAAAGCATCCTTCAGGTATACTCATTTCTAGTGGAAGCAGTTGGTTAATTAAACCTTTCTTGATGTTTGGATTGGCTACTCTATTTTTTAAAGTAATTTTTTCAACTATTCTGCCAAGCAATCTTCAACAGGACTTCGTTACCGGAGCAGTATTGCTCGGCGTAGCTCCTTGTACTGCGATGGTATTTGTGTGGAGTCTTTTGACAAAAGGTGACCCAGCTCATACATTGGTTCAAGTCTCAGTCAATGATATTCTAATTCTAGTCCTATTTGTGCCATTAGTAAGTCTATTTCTCGGAGTAAATAATGTTCAAATTCCTTGGGACACACTTGTATTTTCCGTTGTTTTATTCGTTGTTGTGCCACTTGCAGGAGGGGCATTAACGAGGTTTTTAATTGTAAAGAAAAAAGGTCTCGAATATTTTAACGACAAGTTTGTTCCAAAATTCAACGGAATTACGACAGCAGGTTTGCTTCTTACGCTGATTATTATCTTTTCGTTTCAGGGAGATATTATTTTGAAGCAACCACTCTATGTTCTTCTGATTGCGGTTCCCTTAATTTTGCAAAACGTTATTTCGGCTACTTTTACATATCTCTTATGCAAATGGACTAAGCAGCCCCATAATATTGCGGCTCCCGCGGCATTGATAGCGGCTTCAGACTTCTTTGAACTATCGGTAGCAGTAGCTATTGCTATGTTCGGACCTGATTCACCCGTCGTTCTTGCCTGCACTGTAGGAGTCTTAACCGAAGTGCCAGTCATGTTATTGCTCGTCCTCTTTATCAATAAAACACGTCGTTGGTTCCCAGAGCGAAACAATAAGGGAACTGGACCTAGTAATGGTTAGCCGCGTTATATTGGTTAATCATGTCAATATTGAACCAAAACGCCTTCTAAAAGCAACAGGGTTGGTATAATAATGTTAGTCTTTTTTACGAAGGAAAAAATAGACATCGGCCATTGGTCTTGAATATGCATTTTTAAACACTTAAAATAACAATATGAAAGAACTTATCTTACAGCGGCGAATTAATCGCGTTGGAGGACTTCTCTTTAATATTGGTATAACCGCCGCCGCTTTACTGGTCATCGGTTTTCTTTCATTTGTATTTATCGTCGGTATTTGGCTTATAGTTGTTCTTCTCCTATTACTATTTGTCCTTATCACGCTAGGCGCAGCTTTGCTCAATCCCGAATTTAAGTCCATTCTCGATTCTATTACCGAAGGACCGGCTAATTTAGTCGCCTTTTTCGCCTCATTATTCCGCCAAGCCGCTATTCCTCTATGTGTTGTGTCTTGTCTATTTTTAATTGCTTCGCTTATTTTCTTTTTTACTACTCCAAGCAATTCCACGAAAACAGCCAAAATTATCATTAGCTTTGTTGGCATTGTTGCCTCCATCTTATTTACGGTTTTAATACTAGTTATTAAGCCAGCCTAAAAATAGAAGAAAAATATGAATAAACTAATACTCACATTGATACCCAATAAAATTAACTATGTTTTTTCTATCGAAGGAAAAATGCTTAAATTTAAGAAAAACAAGAAAGGCTTGCTCGAGACAACTTTTGAAAGCGAAAAGTCGGAAGTAAAACTTGATGTTATCACTCTTCCAAGCGAGCTGGTGGAAGAAAAAGCAGGATTGCATTTCATTATCTTTTTTCTTCTCAGCGTCTTGAATATCTTTAATCCCTCCTATCCAAAAAGAGATATTTTTGAAGTAAATTATTCAGGGAACATCAATATTTCGGAAAACCCTAATGTTTTTCTCACATTTATTCGCCCTCTCAATAATGGAAAAGCTCTAAAACCACAAAATGAAAACTCCGCTATTTACTTTGCTGATAACGAGAGTAATATTTACATATTGAATAAGAAAGCGAAGCGAAGAAGAACGCTTGTCAATGTTTTTAAAACATTAACCATGATTGCTGCTATTATCGCTCTCATCGCCCTACTTATCGTTGGA
>Ga0265294_10000973_pt1 | contig 38816 bp, 34 predicted proteins | sample MunlanPumphouse3_FD_192504 | JGI IMG/M metagenome (GOLD analysis project Ga0265294, IMG submission 192504) | Groundwater microbial communities from a municipal landfill in Southern Ontario, Canada - Pumphouse #3 | ecosystem: Environmental > Aquatic > Deep subsurface > Groundwater | place... | reverse complement strand
ATTATGATGAAGTGGACTTTCCAGTATTAAAAATGCATTATTTTTAAAATAAATAGAAATAGAATGCACCTTTATGATATATTAATAAAGGTGCATTTTTACAATTAAATATTGTTATGTTAAAATATAATCTGTATTTTTATAAAAATATTTCTATCTCTTAGAGGTAATAGTATAGTGAAAATAAATTCAAAGAAAGTATTCATTTTTTTTATTCTAATTGCACTTATTGTCTCAGTCATAGTAGGTATTCAGCGTTTTAACCTGGAGAATAGTTTTAAACAGGTGGAAATGGTTATCAGCTTAAATAATGTGAGGGAATTAGCGTTAAAAGAAAGATATGATGAAAATCAACTACTTACACAATTAAAATCTAAAGGAATTACAGGAATTGCAATTCATGAAGATACTCTTGAGAGCTTGATATTTCAAGGTAAAATAGCTTTTTTAAGTACAAATGATCTTTCAAAGATAAAATTTACTGATAATCTACAGTTTCTGTATTCAAGTCAACCTTCCCCCGGGGAATTTATGATTATATCAAACGATTATTCCCTGTTTCAAAGAATAAATGAAACCTTTAACCAATATTACGATGAAGCAACAATTCTACAGGATGTTTTTAGTGAAGGAGATTATTGTTTAATTGGAAATGCTGATGAAGAGGAAATATTAAAATTAGGATTGGGATTTTCAGAAAGAGATATTGATAAAATACACAAACTTGGATTTAATATTGTATTACGACCAAAAAATTCTTCAAAATTAAACAACAGTCTTCTTTCAAAAAAATTATCAGAAATAGAAACAATTGATAAAGTCTCTTCAATTATATTTGATGAAGAAGAAGTACTTGGATATCCCTCTGAAACAATGCTATTTGAAGCTGCAACGTTTTTACAAAAAAATAATTACCCCTTTGGCATTATTGAATTTGCTTCACAAAAAGGAATTCAAAATATTGCTGATAATATTAGTGAATTAGCTATACGAGTACATAGTATAACCAGTGAGGAAATGGAAAAGATATCTCTTAACACAGCAATTGAAAGATGGGTTCGGGCAGCACAGGAAAGAAACATACGAATATTTTATTTAAACCCTTTTTTGAAAACAAGAGTACCAGATTTAATTCAGTATAATTTAGATTATGTTGAAAAAATAAAAAACAATATTATTGAGAATGGATTTATAGTTGACAAGGCAAGTTTGTTTCCCCCTTATCAGATACCCTGGATTTTTATTTATTTAATTGGCCTGGGAGTTGTATCTGCAGGCATAATGCTATTGATTGAAATTTTTCAAGGTATAAAAAAATATTCAATTTTACTTTTTGTAATACTTTTTGCTTTTTTAATAGTTATGAATATCTTTATTGGAAAGATATTCTTAATGAAAATACTTGCCCTGGCAAGCGCTTTAGTCTTCCCGGCTCTAGCAATAATAAAAAATAAAAAATATTTTACCATTACACTTACAAAAAAAAGCAGTGGTTTGTTGGGAATGTTGAAAAACATCTTTTTCGGAATTAGTTGGATTATGCTGATTTCAGTGACGGGAGGAATGATAATCGGAGCACTGCTGACACATTATAAATTTATTTTAGCTATTCAGTTATTCAGTGGAATTAAAGTTGCCTATATTTTTCCATTAGCCATAGTTGCTTTTTATTTTTGGTGGGTATGCCGAAAAGATAAAAGACTTTTAATAGATGATCTCAAAAATCCAATATTATTTGAACATGCTTTGTTTCTGTTTGTATTCCTGGTTTTTGGAGTAATCTATATTGCAAGATCGGGTAATTTTTCATTTTTACCTGTACTTGGTATTGAAGAAAAAATGAGACTATTACTTGAAAATATTTTGGTTGCCAGACCAAGAAATAAGGAATTCTTAATAGGGTACCCATTAATTTCCCTGGCAATTGCTATGAATTATTTAGATTTACATTATTTAAAAATTCCATTTATTATAATGGGGACAGTAGCACCTGTTACTATTGTGAATACATTTTGTCATGTTCATACCTCTATATTCTTCTCAATATTGAGGACCTTTCATGGTTATTGGTTAGGATTAATAATCAGTTTTTTCCTGGCTTTTCTGTTATTTATTCTCTGCAGAAACTTTATGGAACGATTAAATGTCAAAAGTGGTGAGTAGCATTAAATCTATTATAGTCTCAGGATATTATGGTTTTGGAAATTGCGGAGATGAAGCCATTTTAATGGCAATGCTTCAGGAGTTTTCTAAATTTATATCAAAAGATAAAATTATTATACTTTCAAACGAGCCAGAAAAAACAAAATCTTTATATAAAGTTCATTCCATATATAGACTTGATATTTTTAGAATACTAACAAGATTAAGAAAGGCAGATGTATTTATTAGTGGAGGCGGGGGGTTATTACAGGATGTAAGCGGGAAAGGTTTTAGTGTATTATATTACCTTGCTCTTATTGTGATTGCCAGATTTTTTAATACCAAGACTGTAGTATATGGACAGGGAATTGGCCCAATACAAAAAACTATTAATAAAAATCTTATAAGGCTGGTATTAAAGAATGTAGACTTAATTATAGTAAGGGATGAGAAATCAAAAATATTTTTAGAAAAATTGAGTATTCTAAAAAAGAAAATTGTTGTTAATGCAGACAGCGCTTTTTTAATTAAGAAAAGAGAACTTTCTGAGAACATAAAAAAGAAATATGGATTGGAAGTAAATTCAATTGGGTTCCCTTTCCCTGATAATCCGTTGATAGGTATTGTAATCAGGAATTGCAATGCTATAAAACTGGATTATGATAAAAAAATAATGCAATTTGCAGAGATAGCAGACCATTTAATAGAAAAATATAATTTTGACATAGTCTTTATACCGTTTCAAATCAAAAAAGATATATTATTAATCAAAGACATTGTAAGCAAAATGAAATATTCAAATGCTAAGATAATTGAGGAGGAATTAGCCCCGGATGAAATGTTATCACTTATTTCAAAATTGACAATCTTGTTAGGCATGCGACTTCATTCAATTATTTTTGCTACAATAGTGAATGTACCTTTTATTGCAATTGACTATGATCCCAAAGTAAAAAATTATGTTTACTCGTTAGATCTTCCTGATTTGTTGGTAAAAATAAATCAATTAACTATTAATAATATCGATTATAAGTTAAAATATATAAATATACACAAAAAAACTATTTGCTCTAAGTTAAAATTAAAAAGTAAACAGTTTGAACAAGAAGCTATTACAAATGTTCATTTATTGCAAAAATTTATTAAGGAAAATGTGATAGAAAGGAAATAGAAAATAATTGATTCGAATGTTTCATGTGTTTAAAGTTTTTCCCAATAAAATCCATGCGTTATCGGATATAAATATACACATAAAAAAAGGAGAATTTGTGTTTTTAGTTGGTCCAACGGGTGCAGGGAAAACAACTTTCTTAAAATTAATATATCGTGGTATACTTCCAACGAAAGGGCAAGTGATTGTAGATGGTGTTAATTTAGCGAGATTAAAGAAATCCCTGGTTCCTTATTTACGGAGAGAAATAGGAGTTGTATTCCAGGATTTTAAATTATTATATGATAGAAATGTATTTGAGAATGTTGCTTTTAGCCTTAGAGTTGTTGGTAATAAAAATTCAGTTATTAAACAAAAAGTAAATGAAATTCTTAATATTATTGGACTTTTTCATAAAAGAAATACAAATCCACATTTGCTTTCCGGTGGAGAGCAACAAAAACTGTGTATCGCAAGAGCGGTGGTAACTCACCCTTTAATATTAATAACGGATGAACCTACTGGTAATTTAGATCCCGAGACTTCCTGGGATATAATGCAATTATTATTTAAAATAAATATATGGGGCACAACCGTTATTGTAGCATCCCATGATAAATTAATAGGAGATAAAGCTCAAAAGAGAGTTATTAGAATAGAAGGTGGAAAAGTTGCATCTGACACAAAGAAAGGAATCTATTCATTATAATGCTAAGAAACTTACTTTTTTTTATTAAAGAAGCTTTTCTAAGTACAAAGAAAAATGGAATAATGAGTTTCGCTACTATTGTGAGCCTGATAGCAACATTATTAATTGTAGGATTATTTCTAATAATATCATTAAATATAGATAATATTCTAAGTGATATTGAGTCACAACTTGTTGCAATAGTATACTTAAGCGACAGTGCTACCGAAGAAGAGGTTAATGAAATAATCCAAAATGCTATTGAGACAGAAGGAGTTAAGGAGGTAAAATATATTTCTAAAGAGGATGCCTTTCAGAAACTTAAAAGTGATTTATCAGAGCATGAAGAAATATTAGCAGGCATAACAGAAAACCCTTTACCGGCGTCTTTAGAGATAACAGTTACAGATACTGCTTATCTGGAGGAAATATCTTTTAATCTTAACCAGTTTGAGAAAATTGACGAAGTAAATTATGGTGGTCAGTTAACAAAAAATTTATTATTGATTCTTAATCTTGTTCGCAGAAGCGGATTAGCAATTATATATATATTGGTGTTTATTTCTATATTGCTCATGGTGAGTGTGATTAAAATTAGTGTTCATTCAAGATATGAAGAAATTGAAATCATGGCTTTGGTTGGTGCTACTAGCTGGTTTATTAGATGGCCTTTTATAATAGAGGGTTTTTTAAAAGGACTATTATCGTCTTTAGCAGCTTCATTTATTGTAAGCAGGGGCTATCTTTATTATATGGAAAAAATAAAGTTAAGCATTCCTTTTATTAATATTATATTAGATAATCAAATATTATTAAGGGTTTCAGTAATTCTAATTTTATTAGGAGTATTTATTGGGATTTTTGGAAGCATTATTTCTTTGAGAAAAATAAGTTTTGGGGAATTATGATAAATAAATGTTTTAGAAATAAAAAAATACCCATATTGCATTTTTTAGTGTTAGCAGCCTTTCTTTGTTTATTGTTTCAATTATTTGGTACTGAAAAATGTATTGCAGCAGAAAACAATATTAATATTAAAGAGCAAGAGGAAAAGCTAAAACAGATTGAACAAAGAAAAATAGCTATCCAAGAAGAAATAGGCAGGATGAAGCAGGAAGAGGCAGATTATCAAAAATCACTGGAAAAAATACAGATTTTATTAACTGAATCAGAAAAAGAACTACAAGAGGCAAAGACCAGTTATGAGAACACTATTAAACAGATAGAAAAAATGGAAGAAGAGCTTGATATTGAGCAAACAAAGATGGAATTGCAATTAGCTATTTTAGAAAGTAGACTAAAGAAAATATATAAATACAATGAAATAAGCTATCTTTCAGTATTATTTGACAGTAAAGATTTTTCACAATTTTTGAATAGATACCGTTATTTAGAATGCATATTAGAGAGTGACGCAGGTATAATTCAACAGGTTTCAGAACAAGTTGACTTTATAAAAAAACAAAAAGATAGCCTGGAAAATAAAAAAGAGATAACTAAACTGCTGGAACAGGAAATTATTAACGAAAAGAAAAATATTGAAATGTCGATTGATGCAAAAAATAAATATATTGCCAGGATTGAAGAAGAAAGAAAAAAACAAATTGCCACTTTAGAAGAATTGGAAAAATCATCAGCCCAGATATCAGAAATTATTGAAATAGCATATAGGGAAAAAGAAAAAGAGGAGCAGGCAAAGAAAAATCAGGCAAACAATGTTCCAGTAAGAACTGAACCAACATTGCAGGCAAAAAAAGGGATTTTTCAATTACCATTAAGAGGTACAATTATATTAAATTATGGTCAACAAAAAACACAAGAGTTAAATGCGTATGTATTTAATTCTGGAGTAGACATAAGTGCCTCTTTAGGGGAAGCAGTACGTGCTGCATCCTTTGGAACAGTTATTTATACGGGAAATGTCAAAGGATATGGGGATATTATAATTATAGATCATGGTGGCAATGTAGTTACCTTATATGCTCATCTTTCAAAAGTATTGGTAGGATTAAATGAACAGGTTAGTAAGGGACAAATTATTGGACAAGTTGGTACAAGCGGTGGAGTGTCATCACCTAGATTGCATTTTGAAGTAAGGGTTGAAGGGAAACCAGTGAATCCATTTGAATGGCTATAGTAATATCACGATTTAAGTAGATTAAAAATATTAGTTTATAATTGTTTATAGACAGAAAAATTAGGCGGTTTAGCGATATGAAAAAAAATTTAAAAATAGTGTATTATTTGTGTGTAGTGTTATTATTGGCAGGTATTTTTCTTGTAGCACCAGTTTATAATAAAGATGTAAATAGCCAGAATGACAGTGTTTTTAATGAATTAGAGCCATTTTTTGAAGCAATAAGCATTATTAGAAGCGAGTTTATTAATAAAGATGTTAAAGTGGACCAATTAGTTCAGGGCGCTATAAAAGGTATGATATCAGAGCTTGATGATCCTTATTCAAGATATGTGGATCCATTGAGTTTTCAACGGGAACAGGAAGACTTTTTTATAGGACATTTCGATGGTTTAGGAATTGAGATTACGATTGTTAATGAAAAGTTAACTGTTATTTCTCCCATAGAAGATACCCCTGCAGATAAAGCAGGAATAAAAGCGGGAGATATTATTGTTGAAATTGATGGAGAAACTACCAAGGGAATTACTTTAGATGAAGTTCTAAATATTCTGCGCGGAGAAAAGGGCACACCGGTAACTATTACAATTGAAAGGGAAGATGAAGAGGAATTTCTTGAAATAGAAATAATAAGAGACACAATTACCGTTGAAGCTGTAAAAGAGGAATTAATAGAAAATGATAAAATTGGGTACATTAGAATATCAAGGTTTAATGTTAATACCGGGCCTGGATTAAAAAAAGTATTAGATGATTATGAAAAATTGTCTTTAGAAGGCATCATCGTCGATTTAAGAAATAATCCTGGTGGATTGCTGGAATCTGCTATCGAGGTAGCCAGTGAGTTTATTAAAGAAGGTGATATAGTAAGAATAAAAAGTGGAAATAACATAATAAGATTTTATGAATCATATGGCAATAATAATCCATCATTACCATTGGTGGTATTGGTTAATATGGGAAGTGCCAGTGCTTCAGAAATCGTAGCAGGTGCAATACAGGATCTGAACAGAGGTACGATTATTGGAGAAAATACCTTTGGGAAGGGTTTGGTTCAACAGGTTTATTCATTGTCAGATGATTCCGCTGTGATTGTTTCCACTTCAGAGTATTATACCCCAAATGGTAGAGTGATTAATGGTATAGGAATTGAACCGGATATTATTGTCCAAATTGATAAAGACGACGAAGAGGATGTTCAGCTAAAAACTGCAATTGATTTATTGCTTGGAAAAGATATTTTTAAAGAATAATAGTGAAAATGATGGATAAAAAACTTTGGAATTATGCATTTTCAATACTACTTTCGGCAATACTTTTGCTATTGGTGGGTATTTTTGTAAATTTAAATAGTGATAATAATGTGAATGGTAAACCAATTGGACCCGGAATTGTATCTGAAGATACAGCTTTGCAACAAGAAAGTGTTCAAGAAAAACAAAAACCTTTTTTATTTGAAATATTTGATGATAAAGAGGATGAAGCCCTATTATATGATAAATTTATCAAAAACAGGGAAAAGGATATTGTGGATGGACCAAAAGTTGCAATAATTATAGATGATTTGGGATATCAAATGGAGATAGCTGAACGTATTATGAATTTGGATTATCCTATTACTGTTTCAATTTTACCTTTTCTACCTTATTCAAGTACAGTGGCACAAATGGCAAGAGAAAAAAACAAGACTGTTTTGCTACATTTGCCTATGGAACCTCATAATTCTAATGTGAATCCCGGAAAAGGTGCGATATTTTCAACCATGAAAGAAGAAGAAATAAGAAACAAAATGACTGCAAATTTTTTGGAAATACCGGACATAGATGGAATAAACAATCATATGGGTTCAAAAGTTACTGAGAATCGAGAAATAATGGAGATTGTTTTAAGTGAAATAAAAGAAAGAAATATATTCTATGTTGATAGTGTGACCAGTCCATATACAGTGGGATATGAATTGAGTAGAGAAATGGGCATAAAAACTGCATATCGCTCGGTTTTTCTGGATAATGAACAGGAAATAGAGTATATAAGAAGCCAGCTTCAGCTATTAAAAAATTATGCAATTAAGAATGGAAATGCAATTGCTATAGGACACCCTTATTGTAATACTGTGGATGTATTGTATGAAGCGAAAAATGTTTTGAGAGCTGAAGGAATAGAGATAGTAAGATTAGAAGAATTACTTAGATAAAAAATATTTATAATAATTAAAAGTACTAATTTCGAGTCGAGTCGTGTTAACAATTTAAATTAGTAAAAAAAATGAATCGACCTGTATACAAAAAACCACCTTGGAGGATACATGAATACAAAGAATAAAAAAATTAGAGTAAGATTTGCTCCCAGCCCAACTGGGTATCTGCATATTGGGGGAGCAAGAACAGCATTATTTAATTGGCTTTACGCCAGACATTATGAAGGTACATTTGTCTTACGAATTGAAGACACAGACAGACTAAGGTCAACACCTGAGGCTGTTAAGGCAATTTTAGATGGCATGAAATGGTTAGGTCTCGATTGGGATGAAGGCCCGGAAGCAGGAGGTGAATATGGCCCATATTTTCAAATGCAAAGACTTGAAACTTATAAAGAATATACTGACAAACTTTTAGCTGATGGAAAAGCATATGAATGTTATTGTACAGCTGAAGAATTAGAAGAAAGAAGAAAAATACAACTATCTAAAGGTGGAAATGCATTATATGATCGTAAATGTCTTAATTTGAGTAAAGCAGAAAAAGAAAAGTTTAAACAAGATGGACGGAATCCTGTGATTCGATTAAAAATGCCAGGTACTCAAATTATTGTTAATGATTTAATCAAAGGTAGAATGGAATTTGATAGCAGTCTGCTAACTGATTTTGTTATTATTAAATCAGATGGTATACCTACTTATAACTTTGCAGTAGTTATTGATGATATTTTAATGAAGATATCATTGGTTATGCGTGGTGATGATCATATCTCAAACACGCCTAAACAGATAGTTATTTACAATGCATTAGACGCTGAAGTACCTTATTTTGCTCACATTCCAATGATTATGGGTCCGGATAATACACGACTGAGCAAGAGACATGGGGCAACTTCAGTTATGGCATATAAAGAAATGGGGTTTTTACCCGAAGCAGTTGTTAACTATATTGCACATTTAGGATGGTCTTCTGGAACTAATCAGGAAGTATTTACGATTGATGAGTTAATAAAGGGGTTTACTCTAAAAAAAGTATCCAGTCATTCTGCCATTTTTGATATGGAAAAATTAAACTGGTTTAATGGAGAATACTTGAAAAAGATGACTGAAGAAAGATATGCTGAGATGTTAGTACCATATTTACAGGAAACTGGTTTAATTGGTGATTCTATAAGTGATGAGCAGTATGTCTGGCTAAAAAAGGTAATATCTTTAATGAAAAGCAGAGTAAGAAATTTCAGGCAATTTTTAGAATATGCAGATTATTTTTTCACAGATAATTTTCAAGTTGAAAAGGATGCAGTGAAAGTACTTAAACAAGAAGGAGTTAGAGAAACACTTGGTGAATTGGCAAAACAATTAGATAAGTTAAATGATTGGTCTGAAGAAAATATTGAACAAGTAGTTAGAAATATTGCAACTGAAATGAATTTAAAGGGTAAGCAGATTATTCATCCTACCAGGGTTTCACTTTCGGGAAAAAAGGTAGGGCCAAGCTTATTTGCATTAATGGAAGTTTTGGGAAAAGAGATAAATGTAAACCGTTTAATGCAATCAGCCAAGGAATTAGAGCAATAATTAATAGAAATTATAAAAAAATATTAAGATAATTGGAATAAATATTTGACCTATGAGAAATATGTTGTAAAATATTAATGTTGACAAATAATTATTGAGGGATCGTCTAGTGGTAGGACACCAGACTCTGGATCTGGGAACGGTGGTTCGAGCCCACCTCCCTCAGCCATATCATAAAGGCAGATTTTCTCGTTATTTACTTAAAAGAAACTCTGTCTTTATTTATTTTATTATAAATTGTTAATATATTTTCTTATAAATCTAAAGTTGAAAAGATGCAATTAATTATAATAATAAAAAATATTTGATTGTAAAAACTGTTAACCAATAGATTGTAAAATATTAAACAAAGCAGGAAATAAGTATATTTTGATAAAAAATTGTGAACATATCAAATTATTACAAAACATACACGATAATGCCATAATCTTTGATGGGCATTGTGATACTGTCCTGGAATTGGCAAGGAAAAAAAGATTATTACCAGAAGGAACAAATATAGGGCATTTGGATATCCCCAGGATGAAAGAAGGAGGATTAAATGTTCAGATTTTTGCAGTTTTTATCGAGGAATTATACAAGCCAAAAGACTCATTAAAGAGAACACTACAACTTATTGATTGTATTTATCGGTATATTGAAAATAATAAGAAAGAGATTAGCATAGCAACTAATTATAAACAAATAATGAAAGCCCTAAGCTCTGATAAGATAGCTGCAATAATCTCCATTGAGGGAGGGGAAGCATTAGAAGGCGATTTAGGAATATTAAGAATTCTATATAAATTAGGGGTAAGGCTTTTGACTCTTACATGGAATCAAAGAAATCAAATTGGTGACGGTATAGGCGAACAGAGAACAAAAAGTGCTTTGACAGAATTTGGATTACAAGTCATAGATGAAATGAATAATCTTGGCATGTTAGTAGATGTGTCCCATTTATCAGAAAATTGTTTTTGGGATGTAATTGACAGAAGTAAAGATCCTATAGTGGCCTCTCATTCAAATTGCTTTAGTTTGTGCCCTAATCTTAGAAATCTAAAAGACAACCAGATTGAAGCTATTGCTAAAAAAAATGGAATAATAGGAGTAAATTATGTTCCTGATTTTCTAATAAATAAGAACGAAGTGGCAACAGTAAAAGATGTAGTTAATCATATTGAATATATTGCAAGAAATGTAGGAGTTGACTATGTGGGACTGGGTTCTGATTTTGACGGAACGGTCGACTTGCCATTGGGCTTAGAAGGAGTAAACAAAATACCTAATATCACTGAAGAATTAGCAAGAAGGGGATATAGCGAACAGGATATAAGAAAAATATTAGGAGAAAATTGGATAAGGGTTTTTAAGAAAGTAGTGAAATGATAACTATATATACAAGAAGATGAATAGTAAGAGAATAATTTAAAAAGATTTAAAAAGTTTTTAAGTGTAATAAATTAAAATGCCCATATTTATAAAATTATATTATTAAATAACAAAGTTATTGCCTTTTTTTGATATATTATGTAAAATAATGTTTGTTGATAAAAATTTGGCGCAATCGAATAGTGGTTAATTCAGCTGGCTCTCAATCAGCAAACGGGGGTTCAATTCCCCCTTGCGCCACCATTTATATTATATATATAAAAGAATATTGCTAAAAAGAGCAGGATATCCTGCTCTTTTTAGCAATATGGGAAAAGATTAAGGAAATGATAAAAATAAATACAAAAATAATTAAGATTGAAACAAATAATATTGACAGGGAAAAGATAAGAGAAGCTGGTCAAGCAATAAGAGATGGTAAAATAGTTGCATTCCCTACTGAAACAGTTTATGGGCTGGGAGCTGATGCATTAAACGAATACGCGATAAGAAAAATATTTTTAGCAAAAAATAGGCCTTTATACGATCCTTTGATTGTCCATATTAGCTGTCTGGATGAAATATTTGGTTTAGTAAAAGAAGTCCCTGCGATAGCTATAGATTTGGCTCATAATTTTTGGCCAGGTCCTTTGACCATGGTTTTAAAAAAAAGTAGTAAAATTTCCAGTATGGTTACAGCAGGACTGGAAACAGTAGCAATTAGAGTACCATCACATTTAGTTGCGCTGGCACTAATTCAGGAGTCTAAAAGACCTATTGTTGCCCCTAGTGCTAATTTATTTGCTCATGTTAGCCCAACAGATGCTAATCATGTTATAGACGATTTAAAGGGCAAAGTAGATATAATTATTGATAGTGGGAGGACTTCGGTTGGTCTTGAGTCAACGGTAATAGATGTTACAGAGCTACCGTTGAAAGTATTGAGACTGGGTGGTATTACTATTGAAAATATTAAAAGAGTTACATCAGAAATTACTATTGGAAATAAAAAAGACAATACGATAAAATCTCCAGGAATGATGAAAAAACATTATTCTCCGAAGGCTTTTTTGATATTATCAGAAGGAAGAAATAATACGATGGTTAGCAATATATTATCAATTGCTAAAAAATATAAGAAAATGGGAAATAAAGTAGGAATTATAGCAACTGGTGAAAATTCTGATAAATATGTGGGTTATACAGTAGGAGTTATTGGTAATGCTAATGATTTAGAAATATGTGCCCAAAATTTATACAGTCAAATGAGATTATTAGATAAACAAAATTGTGATATTATTATAACTGAAAATTTCCAGGAAAAGGGAATAGGAAGTGCTATTATGGACCGATTGCGCAGAGCAGCAAATTGATTTATAATATACAAGTATGTTTTAATATTTTATATTATGATTAATTAGTATAAATTGTCAATATAGCAATGATATGTTATAATATAATAGTTATAGGACAAAATAAATGCTTGAAAAAGATACAGAAAAATATCAAGTTATTTCAGTTAATCGTAAAGCCAGGCATGATTATCATATTTTAGATACTTATGAAGCTGGTATAGTATTAAGAGGAACTGAAGTAAAGTCGATTAGAAATCGCCAGGTCAGTATAAAAGAGAGTTATGCTCATTTTAAAGGCATGGAGCTTTATATTATAAATATGCATATAAGCCCATATAAATTTGGGAACCGATATAATTTGGAACCGAAGCGGGATAGAAAACTTTTACTACAAAATAAACAATTAACAAAATTAAAAGGACAGATAGAACAAAAAGGATTCACTTTGATTCCGTTAAAGCTTTATTTTAAAAATGGATATGCAAAATTAGAAATTGGACTTGCAAAAGGGAAAAGGCTCTTTGACAAAAAACGAGATCTCACCCAGAAAGCAATACAAAGAGAAGCCGAAAGGGAATTGAAGTATAATAAATGGGGGCGATAGGTATCGACAGGGAAAACAGAGGTAAAAAATGCGAGTCGAGGTTCCTTGTCCTCGTAAAAAACTGGGAAAAACATTAATTGCCAACGATAACGAATTGGCTTTAGCAGCTTAATAGCTGCTCGTCTGCAAAGTGCTTTTGCCTGTAAGTTCTTTGTGGGTGTAACATAAAATAGGCTATCTGTATTATCTGCTCCGAATGATACAGAGAAACATAGGAGCAAGCATCAACTAAATCCTGTCTATAGGAGTTAGGTGATGTGAATAACAAAATATAGACTACGCTCGTAGTATTTTTTATCAATGGTTCTCTGGACGCGAGTTCGATTCTCGCCGCCTCCACCATAATATAAACCCGAATAAAAATCGGGTTTTATTTTTATTTAAAGTATTTTCAAAATTCTTTAATTATATAGAATTAAAGAATTGATTATTCATTATTTATCTGATATAAAATATATTAAGTGATATGCTCCCCATAGTTATTGTAATATATAATAGTTTTGCAGTAGAAAGGGTAAAATGATCTTAGTAAAGGATAGAGAAAGCAAATTTATTATACAACTACTCATTGGAATAATATTATTTTGTTATATTGCTCATCGGTTAGGATTAATACTAACATATTTTAGCTTATCCCTATTCTTAGCATATTTTTTTGGACCTCTTTATCGTTTTTTACTAACAAAAAGAATATCTAAAACATTATCAATTTTAATTATTTTTGCTATTATCATTACATTTACAGTTTTGGTAATATTTTTCCTTATTCCTAACACAATTAATGAATTAAACCAATTATATCGAGAGATACCAGGATTAATATCAGGGTTTCAAGATTTGTTATTGTCTTTTGAATTTATTTTTGAGTTTATTGAAGACTCAACCAATTTAGAAGTATTTCTTCAAGATATTTTTGAAGAAATACAAATAGGGATGTTGACATTTTCCCGGAATGCAATATTTGAATTATCATCATTTGTTACAAAGTTTGGGTTTGGCGTTATAGTAATACCAATAATATTATATTATTTGCTAATTGATTTGGAGTTATTTAAAGATAATCTTCTAATATTTGTATCAGAAAAAAATAAAAAAAGTTTTCGCGAAATAGTAATTGAAATCGACAGGATTTTGAGTAACTTTATACGCGGAAGATTAATTGTTTGCTTTATAGTTGGTGCCCTGATTACTTTAGGCTTATATTTTTTACAGATTAAATTTTATCTTATAATTGGATTAGTGTCTGGCATTTTAAATTTTATACCATATCTTGGTCCAATTATTGGTTGGGTATTATCACTATTTTTTGTAATTGGAAAACCATGGTCTGTATTTATATTAGTAACAATTCTTTTTGTAGCTGTTAATCAAATTGAAGCCTTATGGTTAAACCCAAAAATATTAGGCAAAGAGATGGGTTTGCATCCATTGACTATTATATTTGCAGTAATGACTTTCGGTGGTCTTCTTGGGTTCTTAGGAGTACTATATGCAATTCCGCTTGCAGCTACTCTAAAGGTTGTTATGTACCGATATTTGGTTCAGGAGGAAAAAGTAAATTGTTAGACAGAAAAATAAAGAACACTACAATAATTTTTATCATAATCGGTATTATTTTAATATTGAATTTTTCTATTATGGCTCAGCAGGAAGACATGTCTCATATTTTGGATGGTATTATAGCAGAAACAAAAGTTGAGCCAATACTTAGCAATGGAAAAATATTCTTTCCGGCGAGAGAAATTGTGGAAGCACTGGGAGGAAGAATTACCTGGTTTCCTGCTTTAAAATTACTAAATATTAATATGAGTGATAGAACTGTTAGTGTGGTAATGAATACTTCGGAGGCTGAAGTAAATGGCAAAAAAGTTATTTTAGAGTACCCGCCTAACATTATTAATGACCGTGTAATGATACCTTTGAAAGTAGTGTCATTGCTAATTGACACACAAGCCGCTTTGGATAAAGAAACAGTCGATCTTAGTATTGCAAGAGACGACCCTTCTATCACTAGTATTAGAAGCTATAGTTATCCTGACAAAACAAGAATTGTTATTGATGTAACAGAACAAACCAATTATAATACTTTAAGCCTTACCAATCCTGAAAGGATTGTTGTAGATGTTAAAGCATCAATTAGACATCTTAAGGCAGAAGAAAAAGAGTTGAATATTAATGATTTACTGATAAATCGTGTTAGAACTGGCCAGTTTGACAATAATACTGCTAGAATAGTAGCAGACCTGAAGAGTAAACAGAATTATGATGTTTTTGAATTATCCTCTCCACAAAGAATTGTTTTGGATATATATTATTCACAGGAATCTTCCCAGGAGCAAATAGTTAATCATCAAACTCCGATAATTATTTCTCCGAAAAATGAAGAAACTATTGTGATAGGAGAAGGTAATAAAGATAATGGAAAATTTGTTGTTGTAATTGATCCGGGACATGGTGGGTCACAACCTGGTGCAATCGGACCAAGCGGCTTGAAAGAAAAGGATGTTGTATTGGATATTGGCTTAAAGGTTACAAAAATGTTGCAAAATGAAGGATTTACCGTATATATGACAAGAGAGAAAGATATTGATGTACCTTTGGAAAGCAGACCATTAGTAGCTCTTCAAAAAAAAGCTGATGTATTTGTAAGTATTCACATAAATTCAGCTTTACAAAAAGGTTCTCCAACTGCAAGAGGAGTAGAATCATATGTTTTAAATTCCCGTTATATAGGAGCATCTGCAAAGGATGTTGCTGATCGGGAAAATAAAGCAAGTCAATACCATGATTATGAAGACAATATATTGAATCAGATTATAGCTGATTTGGAAGAAAGTGCCAGTATAGGGTTTAGTCTTGATCTGGCTGATATTGTCCAAAGGAAATTGGTTCAAAATACAGGATTAGAAAGCAGGGGAGTAAAGCAAGCTCCTTTTATTGTACTCAAAGGAGTAAACATGGCAGCAGTGCTGGTAGAAGTTGGGTTTATAAGCAACCCAAATGAGGAAAAGTTATTGAATACATCAGAATTTCGGGAAAAAATTGCACAGGCACTTAGTCAGTCAATAAAAGAATATGTGAAGAATATGCCTGAGAATATATAAATAGAGGGAGATATGGCTAGAAGAAAGAAGAAAAAAAATAATATTTTTAAATCCCTTTTTAATTTAATATTATTAATAGTATTATTATTTGTCTTGTTTTTTTTGATACAGAGATTTGTTATACCAATATGGCAGGAAAAACAATTTACTGAAATGACTATTGAAGAAGTAAAAGAGGAACCGGAACAGATAATGGAAATTGAAGAATCTGAGATAACACTATATTTTTCAGATGAAAATGCCCAGTATCTCGTTCCAGAAAAAAGAAAAATAAATCTTACTGATTATCCCGAAATATTGGCTATAGAGGAGCTCATAAAAGGACCTAAAATTAGTAATCTTTATCCAACAATACCTAAGACCACTAAAGTTAACGGTGTTTATATCAGCGATAGGGTAGCATACATTGATCTTTCTTCTGAAATAATCAAAGATCATCCTGGAGGAAGTACCGGCGAACTATTAACTGTCTATTCAATAGTAATGACCTTAACATCTTTTCCGGATATCGATAGAGTACAATTGTTAGTTGATGGAAATAGTGGTGAAACTCTGGTGGGACATGTTGATACTACTATTCCACTGGAAAGAGATGATCAATGGCTGAGAAAATAATAAAAGGAATAATATATAATAATTATAAATGGCAAAAAAAGAACGTTTAGATAAACTTTTAGTAGATAGAAAATTAGTGGAAACAAGAGAAAAGGCAAAAAGATATATAATGGCAAACCTGGTACTCGTTGATAATCAAAAGGTAAACAAGGCTGGAGCCAGATGCAATATTGAAAGTAAGCTGGTAATTGAAAGGGATGAGAACCAATATGTTAGCAGGGGAGGCCTAAAGTTGGAAAAAGCCTTAAATGAATTTGGTATTTCTGTAAAAGACATGGTTGTTATTGATGTGGGAGCATCAACGGGTGGCTTCACTGATTGCCTGCTTAAACATGGGGCTAAAAAGGTTTTTTGTATTGATGTAGGATATGGACAGCTTGACTGGAATTTGCGTAATGATGACCGTGTTGTAAATATGGAAAAAACAAATATTAGATATCTTTCTGAAAACGATTTTGATGTTAAATTTGATCTGGCAACTGTTGATGTTTCCTTTATATCCCTCTTAAAAGTATTACCGGTAATAGAAAAATTATTAAATGAAGAAGGCAAGGTTATTGCACTTATAAAACCACAGTTTGAAGCTGGAAGAGAAAATGTTAAAAAGGGTGGAATTGTTAATAATCCTGCCATTCATAAGAAGATAATAGATAACTTAATTAGTGAAATGAAGGACTATTTCAACTTTATTGATTTAACTTTTTCGCCAATAAAAAATTCTCCCGGTAATATTGAGTTTCTTTTGTATTTAACTAAAAATCAGAATAATGTATTTTATAATGATAAAAAACTAATAGATAGTAAAGTTAATGAAGCTCATAAATATTTCGAAAAAAATAATTGATACATATTTCTGCAATATTAACTCCAATTGGAGTAAGTTCATTGTTTTTATTAGGCAACAAACATAACATATTTTTAATAGCCATTATTACGTTATCTGGTGGGCTTTTATTTCTTGTTTTATATATAAAAATAAGGAATTATTTTAATCATCAGAAAGCCATACAAAGATCAATTAGTAGTAAAAAAGCTGAAAAAAAAGCTGAAAAATGGTTAAAAAAAAATGGATTTAAGATTATTGAAAAACAACAGAGCAGACCATTAATTATAAAAACCGGTAAAACCAGCCATCGGTACCTGATTAGAACTGATTTTTTGGTTAAAAAGGGTGGCCATAAATATGTTGTCGAGGTTAAGAGTGGTCGTAAGAACAGTAAAGTTACCAATAGAGAGACAAGAAGGCAGTTACTTGAATACTTTCTGGCATACCAGACATATGGAATAATACTTTTTGATATGGAAAGAAATTTATTTTCAGAAGTCAAATTTTTATTACCGTATTTCCATTCCAAATGGATAGAGAATGCAATATACTTCATTTTAGGTGCATTATCAGTAATGCTGGGATTGTATTTTTTAAACTAAGGAGAGAGCATGGGAATAAAAAAAATTGGATTAATAGTTAATACGAAAAAAGATAATGGTTTAGGAATAACCCAAAAATTAATAAAATATCTACAAGAAAAAAATGTTGAAATATTTGTTTCAAAACAAATCAGTGAAAAATTGAGTGATTTAAAATATTTGAATACCCTTAAATCACCATACAAGAATATTGATATGGTTTTTTCTTTGGGAGGAGATGGAACACTATTAAGTGTTGCCCGCATGGTATCAACAAAAGGCATACCTATTTGTGGAATTAATTTAGGTGGATTAGGTTTTTTAACCCAAATAGGAGTACATGAATTAAACGAATATTTAGAGCTTATCCTGGAAGGGTCTTTCCAAACTGAAGATAGAATGATGCTGTCAGGCTATATACTGAGAAATGATCAAAGGATAAAGCCATTCTATTGCCTTAATGATATTGTAGTAGCAAAAAAATTGTTTGCAAGATTGATACATGTAGAAACATTCATTAATGAAGAATATGTAATCCACTATTCAGCAGATGGATTGATTATATCAACATCAACTGGTTCCACAGCGTATTCTTTATCTGCAGGTGGGCCTATTGTTTACCCAAGTATTAAAACAATTGTTATTACCCCTATTTGCCCCCATACTCTTTCAGCAAGATCTTTGGTTATTAACCATAAGGATATTTTAAAGATTATTGTATTATCAAAAGGCAAGGATGTAATGTTGACAGTTGATGGACAGCAAGGCATTGATTTAGAAGAAAATGATATTATAAAGATTCATGAATCTGAGTATAAAACTAAATTGGTTACATTTCCGGAAAAAAATTTTTATGGAGTTTTAAGGAAAAAATTAAAATGGAGCGGCAGGGTTACTTCTTAAAGCAAAAATGAGTAAAAATATATATTATGGAAATATTATTGGTGGTAATTAATTATGTTGTTTTATCTTAAGGTTAAAAATTTTGCCTTAATAGATGAGTTAAATATTGACTTTCATGAAGGATTAAATGTAATCACAGGTGAAACGGGAGCAGGTAAGTCAATCATTATAGAGGCAATAAATGTTATTTTAGGTAGTATGGCAAATAATAACCTTATAAAAACAGATGCAGATTTCCTTGAAGTAGAAGCTTTATTCAATTTAGATACTATTTCAAGAACACACAAAAAAATATTAGAGAAATTATCTAATATCGAAATAGATAATCAATTAATTATAAAAAGACAGGTTCATAAAAAGAAAAAAAATAAATGCTGGATAAATAATCAACTTTTGCCATTATCTTTATTACAAAAGATTGGAAATTATTTAATTGATTTACATGGGCAGCACAGTCATCAGACTTTATTGGATTCAGACAGGCATATAGAATTTGTAGACAACTTGGGAGGCTCAGCTTTTTTACAAAAAAGGAATGAATTATATAAATACTATACCCAGTGGCAGTCAAAAACATATTTGTTAAATAAGCTTTTGAAAAGTAGAGCTGAAAACTTATCAAAAAAAGACTTTTTATTATTCCAGTTAAGAGAAATTGAAGAAGCAAAATTGCTAACAAAGGAAGATGAAGAATTAGAAAATAAGATAAATATTATTCGTCATACTGTCAAGGTAAAAGAAATTATGGAAATGGCTTCCCTCGCTTTGTATGAAGGAGGAGAAGAAGGAGAATCCTCTATAAGGGATGTTGTTGTTCGATTGATTAGTAATTTCAATAATATTGCCAAATTAGATAAAAATATTGAACAGATGAAAAATCAATTGACCGAGATACAATTCAAAGTTGAAGATATAGCAGATCAGATTGTTGAATATAAAGATAGGATTGACTTTGATGCTCAGCAATTACAGGAAATAGAGAGCCGACTTGATTTAATTAACCACTTAAAAAAGAAATATGGTTCAAATTTAGATGAAATATTTTCTTATCGGGATTCGTTGAAAAAGCAATTAGATTATATTAAAGATGACCAGGAAAATATAGAAGTATTAAAGAAAGAAGTAGAAAATAATGAAAAAAAATTAGTTGAACTATCCCTGCATTTAAGCTGCCAAAGAAAGATTATTGCAGATAAATTAAAAAAAGACATAGTAAGAGAACTAAATGAATTGAGCATGAAGAATTGTGATTTTCAAATTCAAATAACACAAAAAGAAGACACAAAAGGAATAAGAATTAATGACAAGATATTTAAAATTACCCCAATGGGAATTGATAAAGTAGAATTTTTTATTACTTCTAATATTGGTGAAAGGCCAAAACCCTTAGCTGATATTATATCTGGAGGAGAGGTTTCAAGAATAATGCTCGGACTTAAGTCAATTTTAAGTGAAGCTGATGAAATTCCTACTATGATATTTGATGAAATTGACAGTGGAGTAGGAGCTCGCTTAGGAGAAGTAATTGCAGTAAAACTGCTAAAAATATCCCATAATCACCAGGTTATTGCAGTTACCCATTTACCTCAAATTGCCTGTAGGGCAAACAGACATATATTTATAAGCAAATATGTAAAGAAAAATAAAACTGGTATAGAATTAAAATGTTTAAGTGGAGATGAGCAGCTTGATGAGATAGCAAGGATGATAGATGGTGAACAGTATGGCGCAATAAGCTTGGAGCATGCCAGGGAAATGCTTTATAGTAAGGATTATTTAAAAAATGATAAAACAGAATAAAAGTATGAATAAAGAACTTCTTTATGTAATTAAAAAACAAAAAGAAATACTAAGCACCCTTAAGGCTATTATCAATTCTACAGATGACGCCATATCGGTTGTGAATGAAAAAGGTGTCCATACATTAGTTAATGATGCCTATACAAGGTTGATTGGATTAACAGAGCAAGATGTCCTGGGAAAATCCTCAACAATTGATATTGCTGAAGGAGAAAGCATGCATATGAAGGTATTAAAAACTAAAAAGCCTGTTCATGGTGTTAGAATGAAAGTTGGTCCTAAAAAGAAGGATGTGTTGGTAAATGTTGCCCCTGTAACGGTAGATGGTGAGCTAAGGGGAAGTGTTGCTGTTATTCACGATTTATCTGAAATAAGAAATCTCACTGATGAGTTAAATCAGGTTAAGAAAAGGATGCGCCATTTAGAAGCAAAATATACTTTTGAGGATATCGTTGGGAAAAGTAGACCGATGATTATCGCCAAAGAGCAGGCTATTAAAGCAGCCTCAACACCTGCAACTGTTCTATTGCATGGCGAAAGTGGAACAGGGAAAGAATTATTTGCTCATGCAATACATAATCATAGTGATAGGAAAAATAGGCAGTTTATACGTGTTAATTGCTCTGCATTGACTGAAACACTATTGGAGAGTGAACTTTTTGGTTATGAAGGAGGTGCTTTTACAGGTGCCAGTAAAAAAGGAAGAAAAGGGCTTTTTGAGGAGGCTGACAGGGGGACTATATTTTTAGACGAAATCGGTATGATGAGTATGAATTTACAGGCTAAACTATTAAGAGTACTGCAGGAAAAGGAAATAGTCAGGGTAGGTGGAAATGAATCTATTGATATTGACGTCAGGGTTATTTCTGCTACAAATATTAATCTGGAAAATGCCGTAAAAGATGGTCGATTCAGGGAGGACTTATATTACAGACTTTATGTTATACCCATATTTATACCACCATTAAGAGATAGGAAAGAAGATATAAAACCACTGGTTTCAAATATTATCAGAAAATGCAATCAAGAATTTGGCCGCAATATTAAAGGAGCATCACCAGAAGTAATTGAAATCCTTTTAAATTACTCCTGGCCCGGTAATATTAGAGAATTAGAGAATGTAATTGAAAGAGCAGTTATTAATATGAAGTTAACTGATGATTTTATGAATGCAAGCCATATTCCTGAATTTGTTAGTCTGACAAAGCAGAAAGTATTTAAAGATGAAAAGGAATATCAGAAAGAAAATATAATTAATACAAAAGAAGAAAATATAAAATGTCTAAAAAACATAAAAAAACAAACCGAAAAAGATGCCATTTTAAATACTTTAAAAGCTTTTAATGGGGATTGTAAAAAAAGTGCAGAACAATTAGGTATTAGTATAAGGACTTTGTATTATAAAATGCAAAAGTACGAAATAAAAAAATTATATGATTTTTATTCTGATTAAGATATATAAAAGGAATAAAACACAATAATAAAATATTCAATAATAAAAGTATTAAAAGCTAAAAATGGTAAGAAAAAAGATTAAATTGTTACTGCATATAATGCTATTATTTGCAAATAAATGCAAAAATATGCATGAATAATGGTAAATATAAAAATTGTTAATGCTTTTTCAAAAGTTTATTAATTATGATACTGCGTAAAAAGTTGATTAAAAAGACCTTTCATGAAAAGGTCTTTTTTTTATTTCAAAAAAATCAATATTTGGCATAAAAATTGCTTTTATTAATAATATTAGATAGATATGGGTAAAAATAGTCAAAGTAAGGAGAATAATATAAATATGAAAGAAAAACAATATAAAGTGCTGGCTATTAATCCAGGCTCAACATCTACAGCTATTGCAGTTTATGAAAATGAAAGAGCAATATTTTTTAAAACAGTGAGACATGATGTAAATGAGTTGAAAAAATATAAAAAAGTAATTGAACAAAACCAATTTAGAGAGAATGTTATCCTCCAAATATTAAAGGATAATAATATACAAATGAATGACTTTGATGCTATTGTAGGTAGGGGAGGAATACTCAGCCCCATACCAAGTGGAACTTATGTGATAAATGAATTAATGTTGGAAGAAATGAGGGAAAGACCACGTATAGAACATGCATCGAATCTTGGTGCAAAAATTGCCTATGATATAGCGAGGACAATTAATGCACCATCCTTTATAGTTGATCCAGTAGCTGTAGATGAGATGGAGGCTATTGCAAGAATTTCAGGAATGCCAGAGATTGAAAGAGAAAGCCTTTCTCATGCACTTAGCGTTAAGGCTGCTGCTAAGAGATTGTCAAAAGAAATCAATAAACCTTATGACCTTCTAAATCTTATTGTGGTTCATTTAGGGGGCGGAATTACCGTTAGTGCTCATAGAAAAGGCATGATGATAGATGTAAATAATGCGAGTAGTGAAGGTCCTTTTTCTCCAGAACGTACAGGTACTTTACCAATAAAGGCAGTGATTGATATGTGTTACTCAGGAAAATACACATTACAGGAAATGCAAAAAAAAATTATGGGAAAAGGAGGAATAGTTGCTTATCTTGGAACAAACAACACCTTAGAAGTAGAGCAAATGATTTTCGATGGCAACAAAGAGGCTGAGTTAATTTATCGGGCAATGGCTTATCAAATTGCTAAATGTATTGGAGAAATGGCAACGGTTCTAAAGGGAAAAGTTGATTATATAGCAATAACCGGAAATGGCGCAGGTGATAAAGGTTCAATGGGTAAAACATTTGTTAATTGGATCAAAGAAAGAGTTGGTTTTATTGCACCGGTAGTTGTATATCCTGGAAGTGAGGAAATGAAAGCACTTGTTTTAGGTGTTATCCGTGTACTTAAAGGAGAAGAGAGGGCAAAAGAATATCAGGCGTGATATTTAAAAAAGACAATAGCTTTCCAAGTATTTAGCGAGGTGGCATAAAATGTTAAAGACTTTTGATGAAGTAATTGAAAGGGCTTACCAGTATGGGCCAAAAAAACTTTCTGTAGCTGTATCTCAAGCTGAAGATGTCATGACTGCAATTGAGCAGGCAAGGCAGAGTGGTTTGATAAATGGTATATTGGTTGGGAATAAAGAAGAAACTATAGCGGTATGCGAAAAGTTAAATATTGACATTAATAATTATGAATTTGTCAACGAAAAAGATAAGTCTGAAGCTGCGAGAATAGCAGTTAAAATGGTTAGAGAAAAAAAAGCAGATTTATTGATGAAGGGAATGCTGGGAACTGCTCGTCTATTGAAAGCAGTCCTAGATAAGGAAATAGGTTTAAGAACACAACGATTATTGAGCCATGCATATGTTTTGAAATTGAAAAATTACCACAAACTCCTTACCATGACTGACGGAGCAATGAATATAGCACCAACTTTAGAGCAAAAAACTCAAATTATTCAAAATGTAATTGAATTTTGTAAATCACTTGAGATAAATGAGCCAAAAATTGCAGTCCTGGCAGCACTGGAAGAAGTCAATCCTAATATGCAGGCAACCATAGATGCTGCATGTCTATCAAAGATGGCACAAAGGGGACAAATTACTGGTGGAATAGTAGACGGACCTTTAGCATTTGACAATGCAATTTCAAAGAAAGCTGCACTGCACAAAGGCATTCATTCACAAGTAAGTGGAGAAATTGATGCAGTATTGGTTCCAGAGATTGAATCTGGAAATATCTTTGCCAAAGGACTTGTTTATTTAGCTGAGGCTGAACCAGCAGGTGTATTACTGGGAACAAACTCACCGGTAGTTCTTGTTTCCCGTTCTGATACAGCTATATCTAAAGTAAGATCAATTGCATTAGGAGTTTTAATGTGTAAATATCGTAATTGCTAATTTCTTTTAAAAGGAGGATGTATTTTGAATAATGAATATCATGTACTAGTAATTAATCCGGGATCAACTTCCACAAAATTAACCTTTTTTAGAAATGAGCATATGCTACTCCAGGAAACCATATTTCATTCCAGTCAATCATTGTCTTCATTTAAACACATAGTCGACCAGTATGAATTTAGACTTAATATAATCTTAGAATTTTTAAAAAAGAAAAAAATAGATTTAAATATAATAGATGCTATTGTAGGAAGAGGTGGACTGTTAAGACCTTTAGAAAGTGGTACATATCAGGTTAATACAAAGATGTTAAATCATTTGAAAAAGGGTAAATATGGTGAGCATGCATCAAATTTAGGGGCGTTGTTAGCTTATCAAATTGCAAAAAAGACTTCAATTCCTTCCTATATTGTGGATCCTGTTGTGGTAGATGAAATGGATGAAATTGCCCGTATATCAGGCATTCCAGAATTACCTCGAAAGAGTATCTTTCATGCATTAAACCAAAAAGCAGTTGCCCGAAAAGCAGCGAACGATTTGGGAAAAGAATATGAAAAATCCAACCTGATTGTAGCACATATGGGTGGTGGAATATCTGTGGGGGTTCATTGTAAAGGGAAGGTGATAGATGTTAATAATGCATTAAATGGAGAAGGACCTTTTTCACCAGAAAGAAGTGGAACTGTACCAGTGGGAGATCTTGTAAAATTATGTTTTTCCGGAAAATACCAGCAAAACCACATTATGACCATGATTAAGGGAAAAGGTGGATTAGTTGCTTATTTAAATACAAATAATGTTGAGAAAGTAATAAAAAAAGTTATCAAAGGTGATAAAAAAGCGAAACTAATATTTGAAGCAATGGCTTACCAGATTGCAAAGGAAATAGGACAGGGAGCTACTGTTCTAAAAGGAAATGTAGATGCCATTGTTCTAACCGGTGGGATATCTCACTCCAATAAATTTGTGGATATGATCAGAGACAGAGTTAGTTATATTTCACTGGTAATGGTTTATCCTGGTGAAGAAGAAATGCTATCACTATGTCAGGGGGCTCTTCGGGTACTCTCAGGGAAGGAGGATGTAAAAAAATATTGAATGATGAGGTAATTATTTATACTGGAAGTTTCGGTAGCGGAAAAACAGAAATAGCTATTAATCACTCTCTAAAAGAGGCAAAGCAAAAAAATAAAACTGTTATTGTAGATTTGGATATAGTAAATCCCTATTTTCGTTCCAGAGAAATGAAGGAAGAACTAAAAAAAATAGGAATCAAAGTAATTGCCCCACCTGGAAAATATGCCATGGCAGATATTCCTTTAATTTCTCCTGAAATTAAAGGAATAATACAGAAATCCCACAGGATTTTGATACTTGATGTTGGGGGAGATGATGTGGGAGCAAGGGCTTTGGCAGGATTTTATCCCATTCTAAAAGATATTAAATACCAGATGAATTTTGTTATTAATCCATTTCGGCCATTTACTAAAAATTATACAGAAATAAAAAAAATGTTAAATGATATTGAATTATCTTCCCGATTAAAAGTGAATGGCTTGATAGCCAATCCCAATCTGGGTTTGGAAACAGATGTAGATGCATTTATTAACGGAAATGATGTAGTAAAAGAGGTTTCAAGTAAACTTGGATTACCAATAAAATTTGTAGCCATTGAACAAGAATTCTACCAAAAGAACAAAGATAGTCAAAAAATTAAAGATAATATATTTGAAAATAGATTTATTATAAAAAGATTTATGGAATTACCATGGGATAAAGTTAATAAACAATAGAGTTTAAAAAATGAAAAAAGAGAAGGAGGTTTTTATGGCAAAAGTTGTGATTAACCGAGAGAAATGTAAAGGTTGTGAACTGTGTATCCAAATATGTCCCCAGAAAATTTTAGTAATGTCTAAATCTTTTAACAAAAAAAGTTATCATCCCGCTGAACAGATAAATCCGGAGAAATGTACCGGATGTGCTTTTTGTGCAATGACTTGCCCGGAGGTAGCTATAGAAGTTTATAAATAATGAATTTATTTGGACTTTAATAATAGGAGGATTATCAATGACAGAAAAATTATTAATGAAAGGAAATGAGGCAATTGGTGAAGCTGCAATTCATGCCGGATGTCGATATTATTTCGGTTACCCAATAACTCCCCAGAGTGAACTTACTGCTTATATGGCAAAAAGGCTGCTAAAAATTGACGGTGCTGCTTTTGTGCAGGCTGAGAGTGAAGTTGCTGCTATAAATATGGTTTATGGAACAGCTGCAACAGGTGGTAGGGTAATGACATCATCATCAAGTCCCGGAATAAGCCTTAAGCAGGAAGGTATTTCCTATATTGCATGTGCAGAGTTGCCATGTGTGATTGTTAATATTATGAGAGGCGGACCTGGTTTAGGATCAATACAACCCGCTCAGGGAGATTATTTTCAAGCCACAAAAGGGGGAGGACATGGTGACTACCATTTAATCGTACTGGCACCATCCTCTGTACAGGAATTGGTTGATTTAACAATAAAAGCATTTGATCTGGCTGATAAATATCGCAATCCTGCTATGGTATTAGGTGATGGGTTATTAGGACAAATGATGGAGCCGGTTGAGTTTAAAGAAAGAAAATTAGAAGCCCCTGCAAAAAAAGAATGGGCATTAGGTTCTTGTAAGGATAGGGATGCAAGAAGGGTAGTTCCATTTAACCTTGATCCATATGAATTAGAGAAATTAGTTAATAAAATTGGAAAAAAGTTTGAAAAGATGCAGGATGAGGTTGACTATGAACTGGTGAATATGGAAAACCCCGATATCATTATTGTAGCCTATGGAACTATAGCAAGGGTAGCTAAAACAACTATTCAATATGCCAAAAAAGAAGGTATTAACATTGGATTGATCAGACCTATAACATTATATCCATTTCCCTATAAAATAATTAGTCAATATGCTGAAAAGGTAAAACACATATTAGTTACCGAAATGAGTTTAGGGCAAATGGTTGAAGATGTGAAATTAGCAGTTGAAGGTAAAGCTAAGATAAGCTTCTATGGCAGAACCGGCGGTGTTGTAATATCTCCAAAAGAATTATTGGAGGAAGTAAAAAAAATAATTAAAAAGTAAAACTCACTCAAAGTTATAGTAATTTTTGCTGATAAAAATAATGGAGGTGAAAAAGTTTATGAATAAAGTATTTTCAAGACCAAAATCTTTAGTGGATATTCCTTTTACTTACTGTCCAGGGTGTCATCATGGAATTATTCATCGATTAATTGCAGAGGTGATAGATGAATTGGATATCAGGGAGAAAACTATCGGGGTTGCACCGGTAGGATGTTCTGTATTTGCCTATTTATTTTTTGATTGCGATATGATAGTTGCGGCTCATGGTAGAGCTCCGGCTACTGCTACAGGTATCAAGAGAGCCAAACCAGATAATTATGTTTTTTCTTATCAGGGTGATGGTGATTTGGCTTCAATTGGGACAGCTGAAATAATACATGCTGCCAATAGAGGTGAAAAAATTACAGTTGTTTTTGTTAATAATGCCATCTATGGAATGACAGGAGGACAGATGGCCCCGACAACATTAGAAGGTCAAATTACACAGACTTCACCCTACGGTCGAGACTCAAAAACTATGGGGATGCCAATAAGAATGTGTGAATTGCTATCAACTCTGAAATCCCCTGCTTATATTTCCAGGGTAGCTTTAACCAAGCCTGCCTATATTGTAAAAGCTAAAAAGGCAATTAAAAAAGCCTTTCAATTCCAGATAGATGGCAAGGGGTTTTCACTGGTAGAGGTATTGTCTACGTGCCCGACCAATTGGGGATTAAGTCCAAGGGAAGCCAATGAATGGCTGGACAAAAATATGATTCCCTATTATCCATTGGGAGCGTTTAAAAATTCAGAGGAGGTGTCCTAAGATGTTAGATGAAATAATAATTGCCGGATTTGGCGGACAGGGTGTTCTTCTGATGGGACGTCTTATTGCCTATGCAGGTATGTTAGAAGGGAAAAAAGTTGCATGGATGCCTTCCTATGGACCGGAAATGCGGGGTGGAACTGCAAACTGTACGGTTATTATATCTTCAGATGATGTAGCATCACCAGTGGTCACTAATCCCAAGACCCTCATTGCAATGAACAAGCCTTCTTTAGATAAATTTGAACCTGAGGTTGAAACAGGTGGTACAATAATAATAAACCAATCATTGATATCCCAGGATGTTAAACGCAATGATGTACAGGTTCTAAAAGTTCCTGCTAATGAGATTGCAAATGAATTGGGAAATATCAGAGTAGCTAATATGGTAGCCCTTGGTGCATATCTTGCTGCAAAGAAAAGCATAAAAGTCGAATCAATAATAAAGGCTTTAGAGGACACTCTTGGGAAAAAATCAAAAAAAATAGTTGAATTAAATAAAAAGGCAATTGAAAAAGGAGGAGAATTAGCTAATAAAGATATTAAAAAATGATTAATTTTGAAAATATGACAGAAAAAACCATTAAATCTGAAATCATCTATAACGGGAGAGTTGTGAATCTTAGAAAAGATGAAGTTACTCTCCCTGATGGAAAAAGGTCTACTCGTGAAATTATTGATCATCCAGGTGCAGTAGTTGTATTGGCACAGGGTAAACAGGAAAATGTTATTATGGTTAGACAATTTAGAAAAGCCATTGAAGATGTTTTACTGGAACTACCTGCTGGAACTCTTGAACCACAGGAGAGTAGATTAAATTGTGCCCAACGTGAGTTGGAAGAAGAGACCGGCTATCAAGCAAAAAATTGGGAAAAAGTATATGAATTTTACTCGGCACCTGGTTTTTGTAATGAAAAATTAACTCTCTTTTTTGCCTGGAATCTGAAAAAAACAAAAACTAACACTGACAATGATGAATTTATTGAAATAATAGAGTATGACAGGAAAAACATAATATCATTATTAAAAAATAATAAGATTAGGGATGCTAAAACTTTAATCGGGATACTTTGGTGGCTGAACAGATGAACCAAAATAAAAAACAAAACCAATACTTTGCAGATCTTCATGTCCATATTGGCCGAGACAGTAATGATTTACCGGTTAAAATAACTGCCTCAAGGAAATTGACTTTTGAAAATATTGCAAGAGAATGTCTTAAAAGAAAAGGGATTGATATAGTAGGAATAGTGGATTGTGCATCACCGAGAGTTATTAAAGATATTGAAAAGTTGATTGGCAGCGGTGAAATGAGGGAACTTAAAGATGGGGGATTGATCTACAGGGATACAGTTACGATTATTCTTGGCTCTGAGATTGAGACCAGGGAAAAAAATAGAGGATTATCCCATCAGATAGCTTTTTTCCCTTATTTTGCTGATATCAGAGAGTTTAGCAGAAAAATGAAAGGGGTAATAACTAATCTCAATTTAAGCTCCCAAAACAGTGGAATAAGTGCACAGGAATTTTTTAATGAAGTAAATAATATCGGTGGTATTATGATTCCTGCTCACATTTTTACACCTCATAAAAGTGTTTATGGCAGCTGTGTTGCCAGGTTAAAGGAAATGTTTACGCTTGCTACAATTGAAAAAATACCTGCTGTTGAATTAGGTTTAAGTGCAGATACGTTTTTAGCAGACCATTTAGAAGATTTAGAAAAATTTTCTTTCTTAACTAATTCTGATGCTCATTCACTTCCCAAGATTGGTCGTGAATATAATGTAATCAGCATGCAGAATCCATCTTTTAAAGAATTATTAATGGCTTTTAGAAGAGAAAACAACAGAAAAGTTGTCATTAATTATGGTCTTGACCCAAAGCTGGGCAAATATCATCGCACCTATTGTGAGGAATGCAATAGTACTACAAACGGTCCCCCACCGATTTTCCATTGCCAGATATGTGGAAGTAAAAAGGTAACAAGGGGTGTTCTTGATAGAATAATTGATATTTCAGAGGGGAGACAATCTATTTCACCCACACATCGTTCTCCATATTGCCATCAGGTTGCGTTGGAATTTGTTCCCGGAGTTGGGAAAAAGACGTTAGAAAAATTATTCAGATATTTCGGTACAGAAATGAATATTTTGCATAAGGCGACTTATCAGGAAATAAGTAAGGTAGTTGGATTTAAAATAGCCAGAGATATTATTGCAGCCAGAGAAGGTAAGTTATCATTATTAGCAGGTGGGGGCGGTAAATATGGTAAAGTGGATAGAATGGCTCAAGGCAATAAAGATTATGAACATCTTTTTTGAAAATATATAAAAGATTTCAAATTATTTAATTCTATGTTAAAAAATCATTCGTATCAGTCTTTATACTGATTATTCTGATAAGAATGATTTTTTTTAGAAATAAAAAGGGTTTTGAAGCTGACCCGTTGTAAATAATTATAGCAGGAAATAAAACAATCCTAAAATAATACAAATAATAAATAATTTTAATAAGAATGTTAGAAGGGGAACATTAATGTGAAATATTCTGAAGAAATTTTAGACGAAATTAGAAATAGGCTGGATATTACGGAAATAATTTCAGAATATGTTCCATTAAAACCCAGCGGTAAAGGACATAAAGGTTTATGTCCTTTTCATCAGGAAAAAACTCCTTCATTTATGGTAGATAGCGAAAAGCAAATATTTCACTGTTTTGGATGTGGAGAAGGTGGAAATGTTTTTAGTTTTATCATGAAAATAGAGAAAGTTAACTTTCCGGAAGCAGTAAAATTATTAGCAGACAAAGCAGGAATTCAATTGCCTACTGCCCGTAACCAGGATAATATTATCAATAAAGATAAGGAAGTTATTTTGAGTTTAAATGAAATTGCTGATAAATACTTCCAGCAAAATTTATTTAAACAAAATGGAAAAAATGCAATAAAATATTTGGCAAATAGACATTTTAAAAAAGAAATTATTCAAAAATACCACATTGGTTATGCTATACCTGGATATGATAATTTAATTAAAATATTTATCCAAAAAAAATATAAAATACAAGATGTTATCAAAGCCGGCTTAGCTGTAAAAAGTAGAAAAAGTAATAATACAATAGATTACTTTCGTGGAAGAGTTATATTTCCAATAATGAATTTACAGGGTAAAATTATTGCATTTGGGGGAAGAGTATTGGATGATTCTTTACCAAAATATATTAATTCTCCTGAAACCGCCGTTTACAGCAAGGGACAGCACTTATATGGTTTATTCCAGGCAAAGAAAAGTATTAGACAGAAAAATCAAATTATTATAATGGAAGGATATACCGATGTATTAATGTCTCATCAGTATGGGGTAGAAAATGCTGTGGGTTCTTTAGGAACCGCCTTAACTACCAGGCAAATAGACTTAATAAGAAGGTATGCAGATGAGGTTATAATAGCATTTGATTCAGATACTGCTGGAAAGAATGCAACCCTGAGAAGTCTAAATCTAATAAAAAAGGTTGGATTAAAAGTTAGAATTCTATCCCTGCCAGCCGAAAGTGACCCTGCCGATATTTTATTAAAAAAAGGAAAAGAATATTTTGATAATTTGATAAAAAATGCTTTACCTTTAATCGATTATAAATTAAAGGTATTAATGCAGCAACATAATTATAAAAGTAGTGAAGGTAAAATTGAAATTGTGAAAGGACTTTTTGAAGATTTAAACAATATTGAGAGTCCATTGGAGATAAATATTGAAGTGAAAAAAATAGCTGAAAAATTAGGATTGGAAGAGGAAGTAATTCTAAAGGATTTAAATCGTTTCCGAAGAGGAAACAGGACTCTACCCAATTTATCAGCAAAAAATATTGTTGAATCTACACATATAAATGCTGAGAAAATATTGATAGGAAGCATGGTTAATGAAAATAAAAAAATAGAAAAAATATTTTCAGAAATAGGTATTAATGATTTTAAAATTAAGGAACATAAAGAAATTGTAATGGTCATAAAGAGTTTGTTTGAAGAGGGTGAGAAGGTTAATATCCAGAAAATAATCGATAGGCTCGAAGACCAAAAAATAATAAATCTATTGTCACAGATTGTATTAAAGGATGTAATCTATTCTGATGAAGAGACAACAACTCGTTCAATAAATGCAATTAAGAAATATAATCTTAAGATAAAGTTGACTGAAATAAGAAATAAAATAAAACAGGAAGAAAGTAATAATAGAGAAATAAAACCGGAACTTCTCCAGGACTATCAAAACATTTTGCATAAAATAAAAACACTTGTATAATATCCTGGTGGATAGCAAAAATGAAATATCATATAAAAAAAGGGGTCTTTTAAATATGGCAAATAAGAAAAAAATTGAAGGTCTAATAGAAAAAGGCAAGGAAAAAAGTTATCTTACATTTCAAGAAATAGAAGATTATTTGGAAGACGAGATTCTAAATATAAATAAAATAGAAGATTTATATGATGCCCTTAATAGGTCCGGAGTTGATGTTATTGACGAAGACGAAGAAAAAGAAGAAGACATTTCTCTTGAACAGAAAAGGAAAAGAAGAAAAGATGGGATTGAGGAAATATCAAAAAAAGACTTAGCTACTGAAATAATTCTTGGTAAGGGACTTGAATTGGATGATCCTGTAAAGATGTACTTGAAAGAAATTGGACAAATAAAGCTATTGAATGCAGATGAAGAGATAGAACTGGCAAAACGCATGGAAGCAGGGGATTTAGAAGCTAAGAGAATTTTGGTGCAATCAAATTTAAGGTTGGTTGTGAGCATAGCTAAACGTTATGTCGGAAGAGGGATGCTATTCTTAGATTTAATTCAAGAAGGAAATATGGGTTTAATAAGAGCTGTAGAAAAATTTGATTACCGAAGGGGTTACAAATTCAGCACATATGCTACCTGGTGGATACGTCAAGCAATAACAAGAGCTATTGCTGATCAGGCACGCACTATCAGAGTCCCGGTACATATGGTGGAAACAATTAATAAATTAGTAAGGGTCTCAAGGTATCTCCTACAAGAACTTGGAAGAGAACCGACTATTGAAGAAATTGCAGAAAGAATGGAACTGCCTTTGGAAAAAATTAAAGGTATAATTAAGACTGCTCAGGAACCGGTTTCTTTAGAAAGTCCAATAGGCAAAGAAGATGATAGTCATTTGGGAGATTTTATAGAGGACGAAGACTCACCGGCACCTCCAAAAATAGCTTCGCACACTTTATTAAAGGAACAACTTGAAGGTGTGCTGAAAACACTGACTCAGAGGGAAAAAAGGGTTCTTGAATTGAGATTTGGAATTAGTGACGGTCACCCACATACCCTGGAAGAAGTCGGAAGAGAGTTCGGGGTTACCCGTGAAAGAATAAGGCAAATTGAAGCCAAAGCTCTTCGAAAGTTAAGACACCCGAGCCGTAGTAAAAAATTGCGGGATTACCTTGATTAAAATATTATTTTATTAGATATTGTTAAACAAAAATATAATAAAGTTAAAAAAATCCTTTGATTTCTTGTTGACCTTTTTTGTAATATAGATTATAATAAATTTTGCGTTATTCCTCGGTAGCTCAATGGTGGAGCATCCGGCTGTTAACCGGAGGGTTGTAGGTTCGAATCCTACCCGGGGAGCCAGAAATCCCAGTCCCTTAGCATCCCGCTGAGGGACTTTTCTTTATGTAAAAGATCAAAAGGAATAGATAGGTTTACCTGAAATCAAAAACATTTTGAGAAAAAGAGAAATAAACTATAGAAATATGATTCAGACTTTCATACAAATTATTGACATTATTTCCAGACAATGTACAATATAAATGTCATTTATTAACAAAAGCAAATGTTACGAATGAATAGTTTAAAACATTGAAAGATCAGCCCTTTATGAAAGTATAATAAGGATTGGGCTACAGTAATATATAAAATAGAGATTATTCTATCTTGCCATACTCTACCTCTAAATTAAATGTTACTGAAAAAAATACATGAGAAAGGAGGTTAAAGATATGCAAGGTAGTAAACTCTATGTTGGAAATTTAAGCTATAGCGTAAACAATCAGCAGCTGGAAGAGCTTTTCGCTCAATATGGTACCGTAAAAAGTGTCAACATTATCGAAGGCAAAGGTTTTGGATTTGTAGAAATGTCTTCTTCAGAAGAAGCAAATAAAGCTATGGAAAGTTTAAATAATAATGATTTTAACGGTCGTCCATTAAAGATTGATGAAGCCAAGCCGCAAAAACCCAGAAGAGATTATGGCGATAGAAAACCCAGAAGAAATTATGATGATGACAGAAGACGTTATTAACTATTAGTTAAAACATACTTTATAAAACAATAAGGCCCCTTCAGAAATATACTGAAGGGGCCTTTCATTGGAACTCCAACTTGTTCAATATGAATTTATAATACAGTATCAGGCTTTACCGGATTTAGAATTTGAATAACTCTTGCCCCTGAAATATCTTTGATTCTTGTCAACTCTATCTGATTTTTACTTCTCCTGAAACAATCATTTCTTTATTATTTTGGTTAAATAGATGGTATTGATGGTATTACTGTATTATTTCTTAGGAATTGAAGATAATCTAAAAGTGGTTTGAAAATTATATTAAATATCTCAAAAGAAAAAAGCAACTTTAATACTTTATTTAAAAATACTTTCAAATAATATATTAATATTACTTAATTCCCACAATTTATAAAAATAATATTTAAAAAATTGTCCTGAATCAAGAATAGATGTTGGTTTCTGAATAATGAACAAGAATATAAAAAATAAAAGTTGATAAAATAAGATTTTTTCACTGAAACCATATTTATGATTTTCCAGAATCTATAAATGAAATTATTGAAAAAAGTGATCTATTTTTTAGAAACATGTATAGAGAAATGATATAATAATATAATATTAAAGTGTTGATAATAGCCAATTTGTTCAGTTTACTTTCTTAACAACAATTGTTATTATTAAATATAGTAATTTAAGATAAGAATATTTGTTGGTAAATACGTATCTTAATAATTGAAAAAATGTAGGGGGGGGATATTATCGTACAAATCAGTTTTATCAAAGGTTATAATTTGGAGTTATAAATAAAAAATATGGAGGAAATAATGAATTTAAAAAAAATAACCTACTTAATTGGTCTTGCAATGCTAACAATTACAATTTTTGCTAATTTTGCTATTTGTGCACCTTGCACTACCTGTACTGAAATTGATATAAATACAACCTCATGTACCACAATAATATGTGGAAAAGATGCTACAATAGATGGTTCAGTAATTACTTCTCACACAAATGACTGTGGACATTGTGATCCCAGGATAGCTTATGTTCCTGCACAAGATTATGAGCCGGGAGCAGAAAGAGCAGTGTATGAATTTATATTGGATTATCCCCGATATTGCAGCTATGACAGGGGACCAACCTATTATCCAAAAGCCGGAGAAGAGATTATGGAACCTATAGGATATATACCACAAGTTGAACACACCTATGCTTATTTTGATGGTGTTTACGGAATGATGAATGAACATCAATTGGCTATTGGAGAAACTACATGCTCTGCCAAGACATATGCTGCTCCAATTCCTAATGGTGAGGCATTATTTGATATTGCAGAACTTTCCAAAGTAGCATTAGAAAGATGTACAACAGCAAGGGAAGCCATCAAGCTCATGGGTGATTTAGGGGAAGAATATGGATATTATGGTTGGGGAGAAACTCTCACAATCGTAGATTCGAAAGAGGCATGGGTTTTTTCAATGTTAGCAACTCCTGATGGTAAAAGTGCAATATGGGCTGCACAAAGAGTTCCAGATGATGAAATTGCAGTCCTGGCCAATCAATTTACTATTAGAGAAATTGATTTAGATAATCCTGATTATTTTATGGCATCAGAAAATATTTTTGAAATTTCTGAAACTGAAGGCTGGTGGGATACAGAAGAACCTTTTGACTTTTGTGCGGTATGCGGGAGTGGTGAATATTCTCATCCATATTATAGTTTACGACGAAAATGGCGCGCTTATGATTTGTTAGCTCCTTCTAAGGAATTTTCTCCCTGGGTAGAAGATGATTTTACAAAAGAATATCCATTTTCAATTAAACCGGACAAAAAGGTTTCCATGCAGGATGTAATGGCAATAACTCGTGATTATTACCAGGGAACAGAATTTGATTTAACTAAAGGATTGGCCGCCGGACCATTTGGTAACCCAAACCGTTATGAAAGTGGAGTTGGCGAGGAATTAGTCAAAGGTGCATGGGAAAGAGCAATTGGTATTTTTAGATCTGATTATGTCCAGATAATACAAACAAGGGACTGGCTACCTTCTGCTATTGGCGGAGTAATGTGGTACACTCCTGATGTAGCCACTACTTCTTGTTTCATTCCAATATATGCTGGCAGCACTGAACTTCCTGAGGCATATACTATCGGAACCCGCTCTGAATACAATGAAGATTCTGCATACTGGGTATTTAATTTTGTATCCAACTGGGCTGATCTGAAGTTTAGCTATATGATAGATGATATAAAAGAGAAATATGAAGAATTAGAAAATAAAATGTTTGCATTCCAACCCGCTATTGACCAGGCAGCAAGCTTGTTATATGAAAAAAATCCAGAACTGGCAAGTGAATACTTGACAGAATACTGTGTTAATAACGGTAATTCTGTTGTAAATGAGTGGAGAGAATTCGGTCAATATTTAGTTATGAAATACATTGACGGTTATGTTAATGAACCTGAAGTAGGTGAAGGAATAGGTTATCCTGCTGAATGGCTCAAGGAAGTAGGTTATGACGAAGGACCAACTTCCTACGAGAAACCTGGAAATTAGTAAAAATAATCTGACATTTTAGAATGATGTGTCGGTAATTAATATATATTTTTATAAAATATTTCTTACCGGCATATCATTGATACATTTAATAATATTTTATTTAAAAATAAGAATAGTAATTTAATATTTTACAATCTACAAAATATAATCTTTAAACTTTCATTTTTTAATTTAATGTCATATGATAAAATTAAAATGGATAGAATATCTTTATATATATTCATGATTGTTCATTGAATAAAATCTTAAATTGAAGATAGACAGTATAAAAACATCTTTGCCTTGACTGAAAAAAAGAGTGTATATAACATAAATAAATTCTAAATAAAGAAAATATTGTTAACTTTAACATTTTATATTTAGTTATTGGAGATTGCTTTAATGAAAAAGAGAACAAAGATGTGCTTCATAGATGGAAATAAATATATAACCTTTACCGAGCAAGAGAAAGCATTTTATTTAATTGGAATTATGGATTCTATTTTAACTATGCTATACATGATTGAGCCCCAAAAATTTCATGAGATAAAAGATAAGGTTAAAAATATGACCCCATCAAAAATAAAAAATTTGATTGAAAACTATTTCAGGGATAATCCAGAAGAATTACAATACTGTGTTGCGAGCTCATTTTTTTATGCGCTTGATGAGATGATAAGTGAACAATAAAGGCATTTTATTCGATTTTCTAAGAAACTTTTTGGTGCACATTGATACACTATCTATTTTTCATTTTCTTATATGATATCTTTAAAAGAAGATAAGAAAAGTCTATGATATGTAATAATTATATTATGAATATATTCGCATTTATTGTTTTATATTATAATGTATAATATAGTAAGTAAAAACCAAAAATACACATTATTATATTTTGTAAAAAATGAAAACAATTTCATGAAAATTAGAAATGTGTTAAAAAATAAAAACAGGAAAGGAGTTTAAATAAAAGAAATTATAGAAAAATATTGAAATATTTTGGAGGAAGTTAAAATGATTTCCAATATTTTTTGTTTAAAATCAATTAAAAGATTATTTAATATTTGTATAGTAGTATTAGCAATTCTTTTATTGGCTCTATCTGTATCTTCCCACGCAGAACAATTGAAAAATGGCTCCCTTTCTATAAACTCAAATCCAAAGG
>Ga0265294_10000971_pt1 | contig 38852 bp, 34 predicted proteins | sample MunlanPumphouse3_FD_192504 | JGI IMG/M metagenome (GOLD analysis project Ga0265294, IMG submission 192504) | Groundwater microbial communities from a municipal landfill in Southern Ontario, Canada - Pumphouse #3 | ecosystem: Environmental > Aquatic > Deep subsurface > Groundwater | place... | reverse complement strand
TTCTCCGGTGATTGTCTCTTCGATAATGACCTGTAACGACGCCGATGCCGTTACAGGAGAAATCCGTGCGGTTTCCACCACGGGTTTTACGTACCGCATGCAGGAGGAAGAAAACCAGAGTATCTTCCATCTGACAGAAACCGTCGGATATATAGCCTGGGAGCCCGGTTCCGGTATGCTGCACGAAATTGATTACGAGGCCGGGTATGGCATCGAGAACGCAACCGATGAGCCGTTGTTTTATTCTTTCGGGGATTCTTTTGCCTTTTCGCCCGTGGTTGTGGCGTCCATGCAGACAGCCAATGAATCCGACCCTGCCTCCCTGCGTTGGCAGACAAAAAATGCCACGGGCATCACCCTGCTTGTGGATGAAGAAGCCTCGCTGGATGCGGAAGTTGTGCACGAACCGGAGACGGTCGGTTATATCGCGTTGTCGCATAAATCCCTTGATCCCGATTCTGATGGGGACGGGGTGAGCACCCTTGATGAAAATGCGTTCTATGGCAGCGATCCGGACCTTGCGGATACGGATGGTGACGGTTTGGAAGATGGCGAAGAAATAGCGTATTGGAATGAACATGGAAATAGCTGGAACGTGGATATTGACGGGGACGGTCTGGTCAATCTGTTTGATGCCGATGCTGATGGTGATGGAGAACTGGATGGAGTGGAAGTGGAGCAGGGTTCTGATCCCGCGGATGCCGCATCGTTTTCGCCTGTGCAGACGGCCCTTGTTTTTGAGGTGGGGGAAGTGATCCTGGACCATGACTGGGCACATATCACTTTTTCCGGGAACTATACTGATCCTGTGGTGATCATGGGCCCGCCGACCTGCAATGACGACAGCCCGGCGATTGTGCGGGTGAGGAATGTGACCTCTAGGGGATGTGACGTGCGCGTTCAGGAATGGGATTATGAAGACTGGCTCCACGGGAATGAAATAGCGGGATATCTTGTCCTTGAAAAAGGCAAATATCTTCTGGAGGATGGCACCCGCATCTTTGCAGACAGTTTTAGTACAACGGAGGGGGGCGGGACCCAGGTCATCACCTTTCCTGTTTTTTTGAACAATCGGCCTGTGGTCGTAGCGTCCGTGAATACCGAAAACGAAGCTGATGCTGTAACCGGCAGAGTTGCCAATGTCAGAGTACAGGGGTTTGCGTACACCCTGCAGGAGCAGGAACTGAGCAGGCAGAATCATATAAGTGAAACCGTCGGTTATGTGGCATGGGAGCCTTCCCAGGGTTCCGTGAACGGAACGATTTTTGAAGTGGTCAGGCCCGATACCGGGGTGACCCCAGTTTTTCAGACCTTTGCATGGACGGATTCCTTTGCCGAAAATCCGGCAGTTATCGGCGGGATGCAGACCATGGAGGGAACCGATCCTGCAGCCTTGCGTCTTCAGAACCGAAGCCTTTCCGGGGTTGATGTCAAAATTGACGAAGATCAATCTGAGGATGATGAAATAGACCATTATTCCGAAATGATAGGCTATATCGTCCTTTCGCAGAAGGAAGTGGTGAATGATCTGGACGGCGACGGCCTGTCCAATGAAGATGAGATGCAGATTTATGGCAGTGATCCCCTGGATGCCGACACGGATAAGGACGGTCTCGATGATGGGGAGGAACTGGCATACTGGGGCGAACAGGCCTGGGCATATGATGGAGACGGAGATGGCATCATGAATCTGCTGGACGCTGATTCGGACAACGACGGGGATATGGACGGAGCGGAGATTATAAACGGCACTGATCCCGCAGATGCCGCATCGGTTTCTGCGCCACTGCCCGACCTCGTATTTGAGCAGGGAACCTTGGAAGCGGGTTCTTCCTGGCTGCATGTTGCATATGTGCGTACGTACACGGATCCGGTAGTTGTTGCCGGCCCCCTCTCCTGCAACGGAACTGCTCCGGCAACGGTCCGTATCCGTAATGTTACGCCCGAAGGATTTGATATCCGTGTCCAGGAATGGGATTATCTTGACGGGGATCACCCGACGGAAATGATCGGGTATCTTGTCATGGAACGGGGCAAGTATCTGCTGGAAGACGGGACGCGGATCTGTGCTGAAATTTTTTATCCCCAAGGGGGCGAAAATGGCAATACTTTCACCTTTTCCCAGACCTTCGGCACGGTACCCATCGTGGTTGCCAGTGTGAATACGGAGAACGAAACCTCTGCCGTGGTGGGGAGGATTGCGGATGTGGGGTTGCAGGGGTTCAGTTATACCTTGCAGGAAGAGGAAACGAGCACCCAGGAACATGCCGAAGAACAGATTTCCTGTATCGCGTGGGAACCTTCTTCGGGAACTCTCAATGGTACGGTCTATGAAGTCGGCAGGACGGAGAACGTGGTTACCCAGGATTTTTATTCCATTACCTTCGAAAAATATTTTGCACAGGCCCCTGCCGTGCTTGCCGGAATGCAGAGCATGAATGGAACCGATCCTGCCGGTGTTCGCCTGCAAAACAGAACTTTTTCCGGATTCGAGGTGAGACTGGATGAGGAACAATCCAAAAATACTGAAACGGAACATGTGCCTGAGACGATGGGATATATGATTTTTGGTCCATCCGCTGTCAGTGAAGACGAGGACGGGGACGGACTGGCAAATGACGAAGAAATCGGAAGATATGCAACAGATCCTCGGTTGTCTGATACGGATGGGGATGGCCTGGATGACGGTGAAGAATATCTGTATTGGGGCGCAGACGGGTGGAATGCCGACCTTGACGACGATGGTCTGGGGAACCTGCATGATCCGGATGCGGATAACGACGGCGATCTGGATGGATTTGAAATTGAGAATGGAACGGACCCGGCCGATGCTGCGTCGTTTTCCCAGCCAGAGACCACGGTTGTTTTTGAAACCGGAAGTGTCGTGGTGGATCATGTATGGCAGCACGTGACTTTTGCCAACGCCTATATTGATCCCGTGGTTGTAGCGGGGCCGGTGAGTTCCAATGGGACAGATCCCTCAACCGTGCGTGTGCGTGATGTCACGCCCCTGGGATGTGATATCCGTGTCCAGGAATGGGACTATCTTGACGAAGTACACGTTTGGGAAACCATCGGTTATCTTGTCATGGAAACGGGAAAATACATTCTTGATGACGGCACGAGAATTTGTGCACAAACCTTTGTGACCACAGGCAGTTCGGTAGCGCAGGTCGTGGCTTTCTCCCAGGCATTCATGGAACTTCCCGTGGTTGTTGCCTGTGTGAACACGGAAAACGACACCGCGGCCGTGACCGGAAGGTTGGATGGCATTGATCTGTACGGGTTCCAGTATACCTTGCAGGAACAGGAAGCCGATGATCAGGAACACGCAGAGGAAACCGTGTCCTGCATCGCCTGGGAACCATCCATGGGTGAACAGGACGGTGTCGCTTTTGAGATCGGCAGAACGGAAAATCTGGTGACCGATGTTTTTTACGCGCATACCTTTGTGGGCGGTTTTACTGAGACTCCGGTGATTCTTGGGGATATGCAGGGGATGGAAGGCTATGACCCGGCCCAGTTGCGGCTGCGCAAGGCAACATCCGCAGGATTTGAGGTCCGGGTGGACGAGGATAAATCGAAGGATTCCGAAGGTGTGCATCGGGGGGAAACGGCGGGATATATGGCTTTTTCAGCAAAGGAATAATCGCTTTCACGGCCATCTGAACAGGGAGTGCTCCGGTTCAGATGGCCGTGAATTTTCTTTCCAGACGCAGGAGTGGGGCGTACAAACCGGAACCGCAGAGATCGAGAAAACCGGGGTGTTCGAATTTCCCTGAAATCGTGAACCGGGGCAGTCGCAGCAGGCTGTCCCGGTCTGTTGTGTGGATGTTTGCTTCGCAGGTTGTCACGGCGGTTTTGAATCCGGCCAGGGTCACCTGGCGTATGGCAGCAGGGCTGATGTCCGCGTGTTTTCCATAGGGAAAGGAAAAATGCTCGATGGATTTACCCGTCTTTTCTTCGAGTTCCTGTTTAGCCTTGGATATTTCCAGGCGGAGTTCTTTTTTCCCCAGATTGGCCAGGGGATAATGGTTCATGGTGTGGGCGCCGATGGTGACCAGACTGTCACGTGAAAGGGTGCGTATATTGTCCCAGGACATGGTTTCACTGCGTGCATACGCATAGGGGTCCAGGCCGTTTTGGATGAAAAGGGAATGAAAAAGTTCTTCCTGATGGTGGGGTATGCTGGCTTTGATCATCTGTTCCATGATCGCATATGCGGATGTTTTTTTCCCCTGCGTGCTGGTATCGTAGGCATAAGATTTTTTGTGGAAAGTGAAGGTCACCCGGCTGCGCGTGGTGATGAGCTCGCTGAGCAGATACCACCAGAGGATGGCATGTTTATCCGGGAATATATTGGAGATATAGAGGGTAAAAGGGATATTTCGTTGTTTTAAGAGAGGATATGCAATAGAATAATTGTCGATATACCCGTCGTCAAAGGTGAGAATGATGAATTTTTCTTGCGTGGGCTCAGTCCTGGAGATGTCGTTCAGTGATAGAAAACGGTATTTTTTATCTGCCTGGATGCGGTCAATGAGGGTGAGAAGGTAGTCGCTGGTGATGGACAGACCCAGATTATGAAAAAATGAGGTATCAACAGATGGTTCATTTTTTTTCCGTACCCTGTGGAACATCAATATGAACCCTTTGCTTGTGTTGAATCTGGAAGCAAAAGCAAAGAGCCCCGTACCCTGGATCAGGGAAAACATATTTTTTTTGAGAGTGTAGTTCATGACGCCGATGACCCTTGAACCGTGCCCTTGATGTTCCGTATTGCCGTGGTTTCCCGCATATCCGGCATGGTTTCAATATTCCCCCGTTTGAATCCCAGACTGTATCCCAGCAGATTGCCAAAGACAAAGGGAGAGAGGAGAAGATACCCGATCAGTTTGAATTTATTGTATTTCCATAATTTCATGAGGATGCTCAGAAATTTATACCCCCCGGAGCAGATGGCAAGGGAAGGATATTTTTTGAGCAGCGTGTTTCCCTGGATCGGGTATATTCTGCGTACCCATGCCCCGTATCTTCCCAGAATGTAATTTTTTTTAAAATAGGAGATGATGGTACCCCGATTCTGGTGATAAACACGGATATCCGGTTCAAAATACATGGTCTCTCCGTGGCTGCTTAATTTTGTGGCAAAATGGAAATCTTCGGAAAAGAGAAATTTTTCCGTGAATCCCCCATACTGTTCGAAGGTTGCCCGGGGAATGATGAAACAACCGCTCTGAATGCTGACCCGTTTCCCTCCGGGAATTTCAGGCATGAATTCATTGAATTCAATGAGATAGTTGCTCCATCCCAGAATATTATACTTGTTGTGGACGCCCAGTGCGCAGCTGAAGATATGTTTGCCCCTGTCAAATGTGCCTTGGACGCGCGTGAGAAAATCGCTGTCGACATAAATGTCGCTGTCCAGAAAGATAAAAAGATCCCCCCGGGCCATGTCTGTTCCCCTGTTCCTCGCTACTCCGGGACAGGTTTTCTCCCGGAGGTGGACAACCCGTACCTGAGGGAAGCGTGCCTGGATCGCGGAGTGAAGCTCACCCGGGGTGCTGTCCACGACGATGATCTCGCAGTCTCCTTGAAAATCCTGGTGTTCCAGGGCTGTGAGCACATTGAAAATGGAATGGCGTGAATCGTATGAGGGAATGATGACGGAGATGCATGCGTTCATAGTTCTGCCTGGGGCAAAGGGTGTTTGTTATGAAATGTAGACATTGTTTCTGACGGTGTTGTTGATTCTACAGATAAGATTGAGATAGAATTTTCTGATGATATACAATGTTCCCAGATCCATGAGATCCTTGCATGTGCTGTATTTTTTTGATCCCCTGTAGGCGGAAATTTCTTCCAGAAGGGATTTTTTTTCGTACCCAAGGATGGAAAGTGTTCTGTCATCCGTGTCACGTATATATTTTTTGACCATGTATTTCCTGTAGGGTGTCGTGAAAATCTGTTCCGCCTTTTTTATGCTTGCTGTCTGTATGGATGTATAGTTCTGGGCACTGGGATCACCCAGTCTTCCATGGGTTTTCTGGTGGGTGAAGGTTTTAAGCACCTCGTAATCAGGAGGTATTTCCAGGTAGGCGAAAATGGACGCCAGTTCCTTGCGTGGATCGGCAACCAGATTTTCGTAGCTGACGGCCAGGGATTTGTTTTTGAGATCTTCCCAGCCCTGGGCCAGGAGACTTGGGCCCTGCAGCAGATCTATCCGGTGATTGTTGAGTTTGTTCAATCTTCCATGGCCCCAGGTCGAAAGGATGGAGGCAAAGACATGGATGGGATTACGAAACAGGAAGATGAATCTGGCCTCGGGGAAAATCTGGGCGATTTCAGGGATGATGAAGAAATAACGGGGGGTTTTGTCCAAAAAATAGATCTCATTGCCCGTGCATTGGCGTGTGTAGAGATCCTGGACGAAATGTTTAGCTGCTGAAAAATAATCTGCTTTCCCGTTGGGCAGGTTATCAATGAAATCATTGATGGCAAGGGAGGAAAGATAGGCCGAATATTCACTGGCCACCCCTTGTTCCCGGAATGCATACACCAGGGGAAGGAGTATCCAGGGCTCGGCCACGCTGCGGATGTCTTTATGGGCCATAAGGAGCCGCTGCAGCATGGTGGAGCCCGAGCGGGGAAGGGAAAAAACAAAGATTGGTCTCATGATGGATCACCGGGTCTGATTGTTGGAATGGATGTGGAGGCCGAGGAGGCAGTTTGTTGTGCAGACCGGGCGCGGATCATGTTCCGTATATCCTTTATCAGGATTCCCGGCTGTATCTGGGTGGATATGCCCAGATGCTTTTTGACAAGAAGGAGCATGGCAATGTTCTGGACAATGAGGGAAATGCCTGCGGCGCATGCCGAGCCGAAAGGACCGAAGGCACGGGCAAGGATGAGTGAAAGGAGGATCATCAACACCCCGCAGCACAGGGAAATTTTCATCATGATGTTCTGGTGGCCGGTCATCTGCAGGGCCATGCCGCATGACCCTGCGCAGACATTCACGCATTGGCCCAAAGCGAGGATACGTACGATCCCGTAAGCCTGGGTGTAGTATTCTCCGTAGACGAGAGAGAGGATATTTTTCCCGAATATCAGGAACATCACGAGGGTCCCCAGCGCGGGTACGGCCGACCATGTTGCGATCCGGCGCAGGGATGTTTCAAGTTCCCGGCCCTTTCCCTTGAAATACTGTTCGGCAATGAGAGGGGGGACCACGGCGTTGACAATCATAAGGGGCATGGTGACCAGCAGAACCAGTTTAACGGCCGCTCCGTAAAGGGCAACGACATGATCCGGTCGAAAAATTCCTAGGATAAAAATATCGGCCTGGGTGATCATAAAGAAGGTGATGGTGGTGATCCAGTTGGGCCAGGCTATGGGCCAGAGGGCAGGAGCCGGAGACGTGGGTGCCGCTTGGATGGGCGATCGGGTTTTGAAAAAAAGACGGAGGCCGCCCGTGGTCACACTAATGGCCCAGGCAAGGAGACAGGCCGTCAGGACCATGGAAAGATTGACGGATTTGAGGGAAATCCAAAAGAGGAAAAAGAAACATGTTGTTAGGGTCGTGCTGACAAGTCCGCCGAAAATGGTGGCCTGCAGGATATCGTTAAATCCCCGGAAACACTCGGCCAGAATGAGCTGCAAGATGGTGAAAATGATCAGTACGCTGAGAAGAGGGATTGCGTTTGCAAGAAGATTTGAAGACAGAAGTTCACGGGCAACCCATTTTCCCGGGCCTACCACAAGGACGAAAGCTGTTAGCAGCCCTCCGAGCAGTGCCAGCAGAAGTGCTTTTTTCAGAATTTTTCTAACCAGGCGTATCCGGTTGCTACTCATGTGTTCCGCCACCAGACGTACCACCGTCTGCTGAAGTCCCAGAGAGCCCAGAGTTACCCCCATGCCGACGATGCTGAACCCCAGAAAATAGGCCCCCAAAGCATCGGGAGACAATATCCTGGCCAGAAGAAAATTGGCGGCCAGTCCCAGCAGGGAGGTGGCCGCTTTGCCCCCCATGGCCCACAGACTGCCGGATACAAGACGGGTCTGCATCCGGGTATGCGCATCTTTCTTGTATACGTGCATGGTCTGTGATGTACCTTGGTTTTTGAATATATTTCCGGGTGTATCCGGATGCTGGAAGAGTGTGCCAGGATTCCATTTTTTGAAGAAATCCATGGGAACTCTCTCCCGTGTATCATAAAAAACTGGATGACAAAGAGAGCCTGCACTATGGCACGTCTGCGCCTCTCGGCCTCTTCCCCGGTATCACAAGGGTGAGGGAGGTATTTATTATATGCCAGACAGAATGACTTTTTTTGAATCAAGCATGTTGTGTACCAATATACATTGTTTTGCAGGCTAGGCATCCTGATGGGGATCGCCTCCCAGATATCTCTTCTCATTTTTGGTGATAACGTGGATCTGTTGTCTTGTCCTGGCGTGTGTTTTTGGGTAGACATCTTCCAGGCTTGTTGTACTTGCATTGTCGACGCAGATGTCATGTGCGACGATATGCTGCACAGCTCAGATGATTCTCCTGTGCAGTTTTTGAGCATCCGTTACCGCTTCAGCCCTTTAAATTTTTGGCCTTCTTATGAATACCTCCACAAACAATATCCCGCCTGTTTCAGCACTGCACCTCCTTCAGGACACCTTCGGTTTCCGTTCCTTCCGCAATCTCCAGGAAGAAATCATCACCCATGTCATTGCGGGCAAAGATGCCCTGGTGCTCATGCCTACGGGGGGCGGTAAATCCTTGTGTTATCAGATCCCGTCCATGGTTAGACCGGGGACGGGGATTGTTGTTTCTCCCCTTATCGCCCTTATGCAGGATCAGGTGACAGGCCTTCAGCAGATGGGCATCAAGGCCGCTTATCTCAACTCCAGTCTTAAGGCCCAGGAAGCGGCGGAGGTGGAGAATCAGCTGGTATCCGGGCATCTTGATCTGCTGTACGTGGCTCCGGAACGGCTCATGACCGAGCGGTTTTTATCGCTGCTGGCAAAGAGTACTATTGCACTCTTTGCCATTGACGAGGCTCATTGTGTTTCCCAGTGGGGCCATGATTTTCGGCCCGAATATACGCAGTTGGCCATTCTTCGCGAAAAATTTCCTCAGGTTCCCCGGCTGGCCATGACCGCTACGGCGGATGTGCCCACCAAAAAGGACATTCAGGCCAATCTGCACCTTGAAAATGCACGGGTTTTTTCCACGGGATTCGACCGTCCCAATATCTGCTATACGGTCATTCCCAAAAACAATGCCCATCAGCAGCTGTTGCGATTTATTCAGGATGAGCATCCCGGTGATGCCGGTATCGTCTACCGCATGAGCAGGAAGAAGGTTGATCAGACTGCTGCCTGGCTGGCAGGTAAAGGAATTGTGGCTTTACCCTACCATGCGGGTATGGATGCCGGGGCCCGGTACCGTAATCAGGAACGGTTCATGCGTGAGGACGGGATCGTTATGGTGGCTACCATCGCCTTTGGCATGGGCGTGGATAAGGCGGATATCCGGTTTGTGGCTCACCTGGAACCTCCCAAGAGCTTGGAAGGATATTATCAGGAGACCGGCCGTGCCGGGCGTGACGGCCTGCCGGCAGATGCCTGGATGACATATGGATTCGGGGATATCGTGGCCATGCGTCAGATGGTGCTCGGCAATGCCGGGACCAAGGAGCGCAAGCGCATCGAATGGCAGAAGCTGGAGGCTTTGCTGGGATATCTGGAGACGGCTTCATGCAGACGCCATGCCCTGCTTGGATATTTTGGCGACAGCTATCCCCCCCGATGCGACAATTGTGACAATTGCCTGCATCCGGTCGAGACATGGGACGGCACCCTTGCCGCCCAAAAGGCTCTCTCCAATATTTTTCGTACCGGACAGCGCTTCGGCGTCGCACATCTTGTGGATGTGCTTTTGGGCAACGAGAGCGCGACCGTCCTCAAATTCAGGCATAATCAGGTGTCGACCTTTGGCATTGGAAAGGAACTGACCAAGGCTCAATGGTCATCGGTTTATCGGCAGCTGGCATCGGCCGGAGCCTTGTATGTGGATATGGAAAGCTATGGGGCCCTCAAGCTGAATGCAAAAAGCTGGGCTATCATGCGCAAAGAAGAGCAGATTTTTTTCCGGAAAGATCCCGAGAAATTCAAGAAAAAAACGCGTGCTTCCAGGTCGACAATGGAGTGTAAACTGGAAACCGAAGAATCCAGGGCCTTGTGGGAATCCCTGCGCACCCTGCGTCGTGAAATTTCTGAAAAGCAGAATGTTCCTCCCTATACGGTTTTTCCCGACAAAACCCTTTTGGAGATGGTTGTCTACCGGCCCCAAACCCTTGTAGATATGGGAGTCTTGTACGGCATAGGCAGGGCCAAGCTGGAACATTACGGGCAGGATTTTTTGGATGCCCTGAAAAACCATGAATCCGAACACGGTCGGCCTGATTCGATCCCGGATCTTCCCGAATCAGCCCCTGTCAGTTCTCGCAATGAGGAGTGCCATGAACTGACGGATACGGAAAGCCATTCCTTGGAATTGTTCCGTCAACTCGGCTCGGTGCAAGAGGTGGCAGCGCATAGAAAATTCAAGGAAACAACTATCTATGGGCATCTTCTTTCTGCTGTTAAACTGGGAATGGTTGAAGGCAGGGACGTTGTGTCCATTGGACCGGAGGAGATTGATCTGATTGAAGGGACGATTACCCGTTTAGCTGATGACGGGATTGTTTTGCTCAAACCGTTGTATGAGGCATTGGAAGGCAAATACGACTATGAGGTGCTACGGTGTGTGAAAATGGGGATGGAGAAAAAAATGCAGCATGTATGAGAATAGATACCTGGCACTTTTCTGCGGTATAGATGTATTCTGCGCGTGTACGTTTCTCAGATAGCCCCCAACGCCTTGAAGGGCACGTGTTGCTGTTGCCAGACGTACAACGCAATGGGTCGGATGGTTGTTTGGAATGTTATTTTACGGAGTAGCACCTGAAATGTCTCAGGCAGCATGCCGGCAAGGGGGGTTCTGATATGGCGGATATCCGTATGACTGCAGAGGTACGCACCGATTATGACTGTGAAACCAAAGGCCTGCCTGCGGAACGCTGGGGCGAGGCGGTTTTCAACATCGGCGAGCAGGAGCTGGTCTTTGAGGTGAGCGTGGAAAAGGATGTTATTGTGGCCATCATGCTCGACGAACAGACCACCTGGAAGGGAACGCTGACCGGGCTTCGGCGGTTGATTGTGGATTCCCAAAAAAAATGATTTTTTGGGCCGGCAGGTGACACAGAGCAGCATTCAGGTAAAAAAAGTATCTCCGCCAGGAGTGGATGATGCGCCACCAAAGGTAAGGGCACCCATTGCGGGTGCCCTTTTGGGATCATCCGTTATGCCCCAAATTCCGTGCTCAGATTTTCGGTGATTTTTTCTGCCAGGGGCACAATGGCGATGGCGTCCTGCAGCCCGTCGATAAACCGCTTGGGAATATTCGAAAATCCGACCTGAGCCCCGGCGAGGGCTCCTGTCAGGGCTGCCCGGGCCATGTTGTTTCCGCCACCGTTGATAGCTGAGAGCACCGGCATTTCAAATTCGTTCTGAAAACTGGCTGCCAGAAAGTAGGCTGCAGGTGCCATGAAACCGAGCTGGCAGGGGAGGCCGAAGAGCTGGCAGACGTGCAGTGGTGGATCAATATGGATATTCGGGTTTTGGGCCGCCGCTGCAATGAGGTCGGGCTGGATAAAGGTATCATAAAAAAAATTTGTCAGCCCTGTGGTTTCTGCCCATGAGGGAACAACCGTTCGGGTTTTTTCTAGGGGGATGTCCCGGATTAGAGCACATACCACCAGACAGAAGGCTAGAGATTGGGCGGAGATGAGAGGTTCGTTGTGGGTCAGGCGGATATTGGTCAGGGCGACTTCGGCCAGTTTCTCAGGAGTGTGAGCATAGGCAGCCGCAAGCATGGTGGACCGTATGGCCGCTTCGGCCGTGTCGGCCCATGAGCCTGTGTTTACCCATGATTTTTCCGGGCGCCATGCCTTCCAGAGTTCGCGCATGGCAATGTCCGTCATCCGTCCTCCGTGGCTGGTGCCATCCAGAGTTTCCAGCAGATCATTCATCCGGGAAGTGAAATCATGCTGGTTATAGGTGTGTGTGCAGGCCAGGGATTCCAGCAGCATAAGGGCTACTTGCCCTGTCTGGGAAGAGTCTCCCGGTTTAAGACCCGCGTGCCATCGTTTTTCTTTGGGGGCCGTGTAGTTGCTGATCCATTCCCCATAGTCCTGGCGCATTTTTTGTAAATTATAATACCAATGCGGTCCTACTCCCAGGGCGTCCCCGATAAAACATCCCACCACAGCACCCATGGCTCTGTCCCGAGCAGTATGTGTATGCATGATTCCTCCCTGGTCTTTTTGAATGTCCTGAATATCTGATGGTTGGTATGGACATATCATGGATAGAATGGATTGCAAAGGGGACGGGAGATTGGATTCTACTGCTTGGGTCCGTGACAGGGGAAGGGGGCTGTTTCGGTCTGGTGACGTTCCGCAATGCTTTAGAAATTCGCAATCCTTGTATGCCGCGCAACTTCCTTGGGAACGATAGTCTTGCCGATAGGGGCCAGGGCGATGCCTGCAAGTTTGAGATGCTGGATGCCAAAGGGAATGCCTATAATGGACAGAAAATTTCCCCCGGCAGCAATGATATGACCCAGGGCCAGCCAGAATCCTGCGAAGATAAACCAGATGATGTTGCCCAGGGTGCCGGGCCAGCCGGTCCCGATATCTTTTTGCCGGTGGAGCTCTTCCCGGCTGATGGCTTCCATGCCAAAGGGGAAAAAGGTAAACTGGCCGATAACCATACATGCTTTGGCCCAGGGAAGGCCTACAATGGAGAGTGCGGCCAGAATGCCGATCAGCCACCAGGCAAGACCCATGAATGCTCCCCCAAGAATAAACCATAGAATATTACCAAGTATGCGCATGAACGGCTCCCTGAAGATTGTTTGCGTGCTGATTATAAAAGGATGTTCTGACTGTACAGGATGCATACGATGAGGATCACCGCCATGGCGGTGATGAGTATCAACTCCGGAATATAGGCTGTTACTCTATGTTCGGCGGAAAGGGCTTGTCTCGTCCGGATGAAGCGGATTCCGTCCAGAAAGATGATCAGGCAGCCTGCACAGAAGGCAAAGGTACTCAGTGCGCCCATTTCATGGAATGCTCTGGTGAGATCCGCTCCGGCGCTATTTTTAAGATACCAGGTGAATTTTTCCAGGATGAAGCCGAATCCTATCAGGGCCATGGCTGTTCTGCACCATGCTAAAAAAGTGCGTTCGCTGGCCATGAGGGTACGCATGACCGCTAATTCATTGTGATCCGGCAATGTGCATGGGGGCAGGGTTGATTTGTGTTCCATGGGTAAGGGACGATCCTTGTGTCGAAAATGGAGTGCGGATAAGCACGCAATATGCAATCTGTGTTTTGTTTTCGTCAAGCAAAAGGATTGGATGAATCATGGCTGTACCTCTTGAATATTGCGGTGGCATGCTTACATAAAACAGCAGGGCTGGAAGGTATAGCTGGAGGACGTTTGCACGCTATTTGTTGTCAGGAACATTTCACAAGCAACAGCGGACCAGTTGTTTATGTCTGGGGGGCTCTCGTGGGCATGAGCTCATAAACAGTAGCATATGGAGGGTTTGTTGTATGGAAGGCGATTTTTGGGGTTCATTGTCATGGATACTGCTGCTTGTTTTTGCGGGGATCATTCTGTTTCGGATTCTAACCGGTAAGGGTGGCTGAGGCGCCAGTAGCGATAGCTGCTCCCTGGATGGGAGAAAAAAGAAAAAGAACTAAACCAAACCACGTTTGAGGGATTGAGTTTTTTTCACCGCGAAGAACGCTAAGGAACGCGAAGAAAAGCAACAAAACAAAGCTCAATCTATCCCAGATTCTTCACCCTTCGCGTTCCTTCGTGCCCTTCGCGGTGAAAAAAGAATTGAACAGTGATAACCTGTTCGAAAACTATGGGTCTGAAACTGGGTTTGGTTTAACGATCCGGTACAGCGTATTGAACAATATTTTTATGACGGTGGAAGGGAGCAATTCCTTCTACCGTTTTTTGTTGTCCGGGAACCCCCTGCTGTGTCGCCGGGCAGATAGATGGGCCCTTTAATGGATATGTGCGGTGTCAGACGAACACCGAACACGGATGGTTCCGTGTTCGTGCAACTACTACGGCCAAAGACCTTTCGTGTACACGTAAGCGTGAATATCCAGGGAGGGAAGGTGGGTATGGACCTGGTCTGTTCATGTTTGGGGGGCGGAGAGATCGGCCTGATTTCCCAGTATCTGGCGGATATGTTCAAACTCGTGTGTAAAGCGGTTTTCTCCCTGGAGCATGACGGTGGCATTACCATGGATTTTGACAGAGAAAAGATAGTTGTCCCTGGTGATGATATCAATGCCCATATCCATGAATTCGTTGTCGTTAACCTGATATTGCATGGAAAAAAGCAGAGCGCAGGGGGACTCGGAACAGAGGCTGGAGCTAATTTTTTTACCGGGATTTTTTTTATGCAGGTGCCAATCGAATTGTTCGAGACTGTGGATGCGCTGGGCTGTGGACGCACCGCGCAGCTTTTTGTCCACAGGGGACCAGCCTGTCAGGATGAGACAATGTTCTTCCTTTAGTCCGTGAGCCCGTTTGATGTTTGGCAGACTTTGTTCCAGTCGTTCATAGATGACTTGGTTGGCCAGCATGGCCATGGTCAGATCAATGCTTTCTTGGTACAGGGGGACGTTTTTGAAAACAGTATCGTAATCGGGTGGCATGCTGCAGGCCATGAGTGTACACATGAACACGGGCAGGAAGATACTATATCTGGATAGCAAAACCATGAAAGTCCTCCTGGGCCGTAGTGGATCTGTCCGGTGGGTGCCTGAATTCTTTTACGTCATATTTTTGCTATGCCGGGTCATATTGTTTCAAGAGTCGCGAGTGATGTATATCAATAAATTTTAAGGGCCAGTTCATCCCGATGCCAGAGGGCCACGGTCTTTTCCCCTTGAAGAAATCTGATGCCGTCGATTTCATTTTTTACCTTTTCAAATCGTATGCTGAGCTCTTTGAGCTTGCGGTCAACATCTCGGATATCGGTCATCCTATATACTTGCACCTGGGTTCGCATGGCTGGTTTCCTTGGTATCGGTATCGTCGGTTGGAATACGCGTTGTTGTCGTGTGTGAGACCCTTGTGGTTCCCTTCGTTTTTTCTCATACCCTAAAAACTGTTTTCCGGCTATGGGTAATTGTTCAGGGTTTTTGCTGTCTTATTTTGGGCTTTTTTTCATATATTGCATTGCTATGTGAAATATGGCAACGCCTCCCTCATGATTTTACGTCCTGTTTTTTTTCCCGCTGGCGGGCAGGCCCCGGCTTCCCTGCTTATCCGTTCTGCGCATGTCATGACCATGTCTCCCGCGTTGGGAACCATTGAAGATGGTGGTGTCCTGGTCTCACCAGGTGACGATTCCCGGATTGTAGCCCTTGGGCCGTATGAGGACCTTTGCCGCCGGCATCAGGGCGCGGTGATGGATCTGGGTGATGAGACCATTGCACCTGGTCTCATCAACGCTCATTCCCATCTGGAACTTTCACATCTCCGGGGGAAACCGGTTTTTGGAAAGGGCTTTTGCGCCTGGGCAGAGAGCCTGCATGAATATATGCAGACCCGGGCGGATGAGGCCTCCATCCGTGCGGCCTTGTTGGATATGTGCGTCACGGGGACGGTAGCTACTGCTGATATGTGCGGGTATGAGGCAGGGAAGATCGTCGATCTTCTGCAAGAGGGAACGGGACCGGATATTCTGTTTCTGGTCCAGAGGATGGGCTTTGCCTCTCCCAAAGGGGGACGGCTCAAACCCTATGGGTTTGCCCAAGATCTTGAGACACGCTTTTCCCAACAAGGCAGATTTGCCTATGCCGGGCACGGATTGTACTCCACACATCCTGAAACCTTACAGCTTACCAAGGCCTGGTGTGATGAGCATGCCATGCCTTTTGCGATCCATCTGGCTGAATCGGCCGAGGAAGTGGAACTTGTCCAGTCAGGCAGGGGTCCCCTGGGGGATATGCTCCGTGATTCCAGGCTGCTTCCCAGAACATTTACGTCTTCAGGTCATACTCCGGTGGCCTCTGCCCACGCCCTGGGTTTACTGGGTCCACGCACCATTGCCGTACACTGCGTGCACGTGACAGTGGAGGATGTGGCTATTTTGGCCGCCACGGGAACCCGAGTCTGTCTGTGTCCACGGAGTAATGAGCAGATCGGAGTGGGGGTGGCTCCTGTCGAGGCCATGCTTGGGGCGGGGGTCCGTCTGTGCCTTGGTACCGATGGGCTGAGTTCCAATGACGATCTTGATCTGGGCGCAGAAATAGCATGGTTGCGTCGGGCATATCCTGAATTGGCCTTCAGGGATATCATGGCCATGGCTACCATCAATGGAGCCGAGGCCCTGGGGATTGCCCGGGATTACGGCTCCCTGGAACCGGGTAAAAAAGCGGCTTTTGTCCGTATGTCTGCAGTGGAGGAGGTCTGAAGCTTCCATTGCCTTGGATCTAGAAAAAACTACGCCCCGAATAGCTGTTCATATTCGGGGCGTAGTGCGCGTTGGCGAGAAGATTATTCCACGATCCGTGCGTTGAGTATAACCACGGGTTTGGCCGGGACGTCGTGCTGGCCTGCACGTGTGGTGGTGACCACCTCTTCTATGGCGTCCACCACATCGGCTCCCCGATATACCTTGCCAAAGACGGCGTATCCCCATGTGGACCCTTTGGTATCCAGAAAATTATTATCCTTGGTATTGATGAAAAACTGAGACGTGGCCGAATGGGGATTGTTGGTGCGGGCCATGGCTACCGTATATTTTTTGTTTTTCAAGCCATTTTTTCCTTCGTTTTTGATGGGGGCGTTGGTCGTTTTGGGCTGCATGTCCTTCGTGAGTCCGCCGCCCTGAATCATAAAGCCTTCAATGACCCGGTGGAAGATGGTCCCCTGGTAAAAACCGTTTTGGACATAGGAAAGAAAGTTCGTAACGGTGTGGGGTGCCTTGTGGGCATCGAGTGCAAGGACAAAGGTTCCTTTGCTGGTTTCGAATTCGACCAGTCTTTGCTCGGACGCCTGGCCCACAATGGGCAGAAGCAGAAAAAGGGCAAGAAAAAATAGACGCATAAAGTTCTCCGGGGCAGATGATGGTTGGCATGGTGGTCCAATGCGTTACACGATACCGGGCATTATCCGGAACATGAGGCTTTTTCAAGTAGTGAGAATGGACAACGGTGGCAGAAAGAAGAACAAGGAATCGACGGATTGGGAACCGGTTTTGTTGTGGATACTTATGTATAACAAGCTGAATTACATAAAATTATTGGCACATTGAGCCCGACGAAGATACGTGTGAACAGTGTTTTTCTCAGGCGGCCGGGACATGAGGCCGAGAACGTGTGTGCGGGGTTGCTGAAATTTCGGCGGTACGTATGCCGTATCGGCCAGATTTTATACGTGGGGTGTCTTGAGATGTTTGTTGATAAGAGGGAGCCGAGGGTGGGGGACTGGTTGCCGTCTCTGGCACTAGTGGCAGCTGTGTTTCTTTGGGGAAGTTCCTATGCGGCCATGAAGGTGGTGGTGGCTTCTTTTGGGCCCATGGCTACGGTCTGGGCTCGGATGGCCGTGGCGAGTATCCTTTTTTGCCTTATCGGATGGAAGGAATTGCGAGGGGTGCGCTTTGGTCCGGACTGGGTATGGCTGGCTTTGCTTTTTTTGCTCCAGCCATGTCTGTATTTTTTGTGTGAAGGGTTTGCCGTACAATATACCTCTTCGGCCCAGGCCGGGATGATTTCTGCGGTGCTGCCACTGATGGTTATGCTGGGAGCCTATGTCACTCTTGGTGAAAAAAGTGGATTGATGGTTTGGACCGGGTGCGGTGTTTCTTTTGTTGGTGTCGTCTGGTTGACGGCTGAATCCGTGCCTACGAGTACAGCCCCAGATCCCCTGCTAGGAAACATGCTGGAAGCGGCTGCCATGGCCTGCGGAGCCGGATATATGCTGCTGGTCAGAAAATTGGCTACAAACTATACGCCGTGGGTGCTTACCGGTATGCAGTTTATGGCCGGCAGTCTGTTTTTCCTTCCTGGAGTCTGGGGGGCTGAGATTTCTTGGGATGCTCCGTTGGGGGCCTATGTCCTTCTCCTCTATCTCGGGTCGTTTGTAACTCTGGGGGCCTTTGGCTTGTACAATTGGGGCATTGCCAGGGTGCCTGCGGGAAGAGCTTCTGTATTTATTAACCTTGTTCCTGTCATCGCCGTCTGTTTGGGAGTGCTGTGCATGGGAGAAACCTTGTCGGTCGAGCAGCAGTTGGCCTGTGTCGTGGTTTTCGGCGGTGTTCTGATTGCTCAGGTTCGGTTGGGGCGTTAACGATGAATCTGAAGTGCATGGACGGGGAGCATAATAATGATGCATGGCGTTATTAATGGCATTGATTTTTGGGAATCCTAGTATTGCGTCCCTATCCATGCGTCTCCCAAGAGGAAACGACAAAAGGCAGACCCCAGGTCTGCCTTTTGTCGTGAGTATGCTCAGCGTCTATTCTTTTACAAAGGAACGGGCGAACAGGTCTGCAATGGCCTGTTTCCCATTTTGCTCCAGAAACCGGGTTCCTGTGCACGTAAAATGCGTGTGGGTAATGACCGGGGGAGGAGTGGCTTTCCAGGTATCCTTTTCCCATTTGAACCAGCCGTTTTTTTTCTGTCCGAATACATACAACGGCTTGTTGCAGATCTTGGCGTATTCAGCACCCCAGCCGGTTCCACCTTTAACGGTGCCATCTTCCTGGATGGTGCCCACAACATAGATCTCATGACCACTTGCAACCTGCCAGCAGATGGATTGCAATACTCTCCTGAAGATGGGCGCCCGTGAATAGTCACGGTTCATGAGCTTGGAAACATAGGTCAGACTGACATCTTTTTTGGCCAGTTCTTCCGAAGTCAGGACGCGTTTTCCGCGTTCCCTGGCAATCTTGTGCCCTTCAAAGGAGTAGTTCACTTCTTCGATGCCATATTCTTCCGCCTTGACGCCAAAAGCCTCTTCGGTTCCGGTTGCGCCGCCGCTGTATACGATGCACTTTTTGGGGTCCAGCATGCTATCCTCGTTCGATGAGTGGTTGGGGTTGATTCTTCTAAAAATCTATACTGGGGAATTATGGATTTGTACAGGCTTGAAAGTCGTACTCGTGCACAAAAAAAAGTTTACGGTCCATAGCACCCCCCTATGATCGAGCCGTGAGACAAATAAACAACATGGTAGTTTTCAGGTTCCAGGATTGCCCTGTGTGAGCAAGGTGAAAATTATTTGAAAGCTTTTTCCCCCGTAAACACCATCGGGTCCCGCCCACATACACGTGAGAACGGGACCCGATGATGTTTACGAAGAGTTGGTTAAACCAAACCACGTTTGAGGGATTGAGTTTTTTTCACCGCGAAGAACGCTAAGGAACACGAAGAAAAGCAACAAAATAAAGCTCAATCTATCCCAGATTCTTCACCCTTCGCGTTCCTTCGTGCCCTTCGCGGTGAAAAAAGAATTGAACAGTGATAACCTGTTCGAAAACTATGGGTCTGAAACTGGGTTTGGTTTAGATGAACAGAGCTGTTCGTCCAACACGATGCTTATTTGTGCCGGGGTGCCGGTGGCTTGGCTTTAACGACCATGGGCTTTTTACCCCGGCCCCGTGTTTTGAATACATCCAGGATAATCTTGGCTTCTTTGAAGGGGACGGTAATGAAGGAGAAATTGTCGAATATTTTGACTTCCTGGATCTGATTTCCCCAAACTCCGGTTTCCTTGTTGATCATGTCTACAAGTTTTTTGGGCGTCATGTTGTCCGCACGTCCAAGGGCAACAAACAGGCGTGATTTACCCTTTTTATCAATGGAGACACTCCGGATTTCGTTATAATTGCTTTCATCCAGTTCATCCTGGAATGAATATTTTAGAATGGCAGCCAGAACGCGTTCGGGATCTCGTTCCTGCAGAAGCTTGGCGGCCATATCCATATATTTTTCCGAGTCTGTGGATTCGAGACAATCCTCAAGCAGGGAAATGATCCTGTTTTTTTTGGTTGTGATAATTTCCTGAACATTGGGCAGTTCTTCTTTGCGAATGGGGCTTTTGGTGATCCGTTTTATCAGCAGCAGCCGGTTGTACTGCTCAGGGGTAATAAAGGTGATGGCGGTGCCTTCTTTGCCCGCGCGGCCAGTTCGGCCGATGCGGTGGACATAGGATTCCGGGTCCTGGGGAAGGGCATAGTTGATAACATGGGTCAGGTCATTGATATCAATCCCGCGGGCGGCTACGTCCGTGGCCACGAGAATATTGATGTGCTGTTTTTTGAATTTGTTCAGGATCTTTTCGCGTTGCCCCTGGGAAATGTCGCCATGGAGTCCTTCGGCGTCGTATCCGCGGTCCGTGAGACGGCTTGTGGTTTCATCCACGTCTATCTTGGTGCGGCAGAAGACAATGCCGTAAAATTGCTCGGCGATGTCAATGATCCGGCAGAGGGCTTCAAATTTATCCGCGTTGTTGACCTCAAAATAGATCTGGTCCGTCAGTGATGTGGTCATTTCTTGTTGATGGACGGAGACCAGATCATAGTCTTTCATGTATTTTTTGGCGATGTGCAGGATTTCGTTTGGCATGGTGGCGGAAAAAAGCATGGTCTTTTTTTCGTCATTGGTGGCCTTGAGGATTTCTTCGATATCCTCGATAAAACCCATGTTCAGCATCTCATCTGCCTCGTCCAGGACAAAGTAGGAGATTTTGTCGAGCTTGAGGGTCTTGCGGTGGAGATGATCGAGAATCCTGCCTGGTGTGCCCACGACGATATCCACGCCCTGGCGTAATCCGCGCAGCTGCTGGGTGATAGCCTGGCCACCGTAGACGGGCATTATACGCAGTCGCTTCTGCCCCTTGAGTGAATTGATTTCTTCGGCAACCTGGATAGCCAGTTCCCGGGTGGGTGTGAGGATGATGGCCTGGACGGCACCTCGTCCTTCGGTGGCGCGTTCGATGATTGGCAAGCCAAAGGCTGCGGTTTTGCCTGTACCCGTTTGGGCCTGACCGATGATGTCCTTGTCCCCGGAAAGGAGCAGAGGAATGGTTTTTTCCTGGATGGGCGTGGGCTCTTCAAAGCCCTTTTTGATCAACGCCTTAACTGTGTTTTCTGAAAGGCCAAGGGCCTGAAATTTCTGCATTGTTTCCATAAATAAAATGCCTCTGTGTGGCGATGCTGTGGTTTGCGGTGATCACGAGCGGTATGAACACCATGAGACCCGGCTGGAATTTCTTACCGTCACACTGAAATCGGGCTGGAAAACACAGACATTGGTAGAGCGATTGAAGGCGATGTTTGTCTTGTTCTTCGTGGGATACAGTCTGCATGTTGCCGGAAGGGCAAGGAATTCGGTAGGGGAAAAATGGAAGCGGTCACAAGAACCGTTTTTGTGATCGTTCCGAATACTAAATGAGCCGGAATTACTACATTCCGGCTCGATAAAGGTCAACACTTAAGATGGCTGGTCATGAGTAGATGATGAGCGATCAGAAAATTCAACTCTTTCTAACGGGTTAATAACGGTTGCGACCGTTGCCATGGCCGCCGCCACCATATCCACCACCTCCACGTCCACCGCCATATCCGCCACCGTTGCGATCACTGCGCTGTGGTTTGGGACGGGCCTCGTTAACGGTCACATTGCGACCGTTGATATCTGAACCGTTGAGAGCTGTAATAGCCGCCTGGGCCTGGTCGTTGTCTTTTATCTCTACAAATCCAAATCCTTTGGAACGTCCAGTGTCGCGATCAGTGATGATGCGCGCAGATTCGACCTCGCCGTACACCTGAAAAGCTGTTTTGAGCTCGTCGTCTGTCATCTGATACGAAAGATTGCCTACATAGATATTCATTTGCCTGGTCTCGCGGTGGTGCCATTGTTGAAGGTGTTTCGGAATATTCCCCATGGCGTTATGAAATATTCCGGAGTTTCCTTGTCACAACAGGGAAACATGGTCGGCGGGCTGGTTCGATGTCTATTATCTATAACATGATCCGGATGAACCATGGCCGTAGCCCTCGCTATCATAAGTATATTTCGTTACTGTGGATTACAGGAGAGGTCAATACCCCGGGTAAAATATTGATCTCTCTTTAAGGCGAGGCGGATGCCGGTTGTGTGTCGTTGCATCCTGATTTTGGTACCACGTTTTGTCTGAGTGGGCCCTTGGTATGATCCAGACAATCTTATTTCTGGCCGAGTATAACCAAAGGATCTTTTTTCGAGGTATTGGCAAAGAAAAAATCTTTGTCAAAAGGTCCGAATACGCCGGTTTCTGCAATCAGCGTGAAAAAGGTAACCCGGTCATAACGTTTGAGCCGTTCCTCTGTTGCTCCTATTTTTTTGTAATATGTTTCCTTGAGAAAAGGGTCATTGGACTGGGTCAGGTCGTAGATACCCGTTTCTGTGTCTGCATTGATTTCTACCCATGCGTGTACGATCCAGCCTTCATCTCCGGGTATCCAACCATGGACAACCGTAGACTGGTCACTCTCGCTGGCCACTTCCATGGCTGCGGTAAAGCATTGTTCTTTGAATTTCATAGCTGCTCCTTTATGGGGTATGCTTTGCTGAATCCATTCCTATCCAGGCGGCTCCAACGGCGTTACCTACTTGGAAATGTTCGGGAAAAGTGACGGTTGTGCCCAGTTGTTCGGCCACCTGAGGGAGAAAAAAAGGTGCTCCTGCGCCGATGCCGATGATGGGTGGTTTGATTCTAATGGTAACTTCCACGAGGGGATTTTCTTCCCGGCGGTGGAGGAATGCCGCCAGCCCCTTGTGTATCTCCCGACCTGATACATACTCCAGAACGGTCCGGGCGATGGTATTCCTGGCCAGGGTAAGAACATGTTCAGCAAATGTTTGGATTTCAAGATGGTGGTAGGCACTGAGCTGCCGTGCTCCAGCCATGGAGCATTTCCTATCTCCCAGGGCAAGCTTGTCAAGACAGTGGAGAGCGTCGGTGGGGGTGAATCCGCAGGATATAATCTGTTGGTTCCTGCTCAGATGGTCCAGATGCTTTTCCAGTACCCCTTCTGCTGTGCCCAGATTGTCCCGTATTTTTCCTGGTGTTGCAGGACCGTGGGCCTGCAGCCAACCCATGATCGTATCCTGCGTGTCCGGGTTGATTCCCGGTACGGGAAAAATAATCCGTGATTCGAGTTCCGGCCCAAGCCAGCCCAGAGCTGATTGGAATAATGATTGGTATTCAGGGCTGATCTGTTCGGCTGCAAGGCATAGAGGAATGACCCGGGCAGGTCCGAGTTGATAGTCTTTGAATCTGAGGGGGGTGACCAGACTGTCGCCCCCGACCCCGACGGTAAACATCTCAACGGCCATGACATGGGTTTTCCACTCACCGATGGTCATGCCCTGTTTATTGATGACTGGGGCGTTATTCCGGATGAGAGTGACATCTGTTGTTGTTCCCCCGACATCCACCACCAGAGCCGTGTCTGTATCGGCAATCCGTGAGCCGAACCATGCCGTTGCCGCAGGACCGCTGGCAATGGTCGATGCTGATTTGTAGATGGCTTCATCCAGCTGGATTTCTGTACAATCCCCGCAAACGATACGTACATCCCCGCCGATGCCCTGCTGCTTCACAGATTTTTGTATTCCCGCAACAAAGGTCTGCATGACGGGAAGCAGCTTGGCATTGAGCAGAGCCGTAGTGGCCCGTTCTTTCATCCCCGGATGGGTGCTGGCCTGGTGTGAGCAGAACACCGGTTTGTCGTCCATAAGAGCCAGAGCCTTGGCAGCGACGAGCTCGTGGGCCGGGTCGGCAAAACTCATGAGTGCTGCCACTCCATAGGCCTGGACGTGGTTTTTCATCTGGTTGATACCATCCACCAGATAGTTGATTCCCAGGGGTTCTGCTTCAATCCCTTTGGATTTGTGTCCCCCGGGGATGTAACGGATTTCTTCGGCCGGGACATCCAGTCGTTTATTGAATCCAATGACAAAAAGCCCCACATCCGCCCCTTTGCCTTCCACCAGGGCATTGGTGGCCAGCGTTGTGGAAATGACCGTGCGTTTGATCCGTGCCGCTGGGACGTTGGAGGCCTTTAAAATGCTTTGTAGAGCATGGGAAATGCCCACGCTGGGATCATAATGGGTGGTTGGTATTTTGATGGAGTTCAGGATCGTGTTCTGCTCACAGTCAAGTATGACGGCATCGGTGAATGTGCCGCCGGCATCTACGCCGATGATGTATGTTGGGGTGATCATAAAATACTCTTTTTTGCATAAGACGTTGATAATCTATTGATATGCAATGCTCTTACTGCCGGGCGGGTTGACAGTCACGAAAAAAAATATGGCTTTTTCAGACGGGCAATCCTGGCAGCCATAGTTGTTGTGGAACTGCGTTTTTCAGGAAAAAGAGGGCGATGCAACCCAAAAAGGACGGATCAGCGTGAGACAGGAGCGGATTGTTTGAGGGGAAGTTTTATAACGAATCTGGTTCCTTTGCCCGGACAGGACTCGACATACATCATGCCTTTATGATTATCAGTAATGATGAAATAAGATACGGACAGTCCCAGTCCCGTACCTATGCCGACGTCCTTGGTGGTAAAGAACGGTTCAAAGATACGTTTACGGGTCGTTTCTTCCATGCCGGGACCGTTATCCTGAACGCTGATTTTCATAACGTTTTTGTCCGGGCGGATCTTGATATTGAAACGGGGCTGGTAGGTGGCTTCCTGGTCGGTCGTACGTATCTCCGCCATGGCCTGAGAACCGTTTTTAAGCAGGTTCAGAAAAACCTGCTGGATTTTGCTTGCTTCACAGGGAATGAGAGGTAACTGCGGTTCATACTCCCTGACAATTTCTATCTGTCTAAAATCATATTTTTTTTTCAAATCATAGTCATTTTTAGCAAGTTCAATGGTTTTGTCCATGAGCTCACCCAGATCCTCCATGCTCATTTCCGAATTTCCTTTGCGGCTGAAGCTGAGCATGTTCTCCACGATCTTGGCTGCCCGTTGTCCTGCCTCCTGGATGGCGTCAAGCATCGTTAAAAGACGGCGTTTTCCCATGTAGTTGCGGATTTTTTCCATACTTGTTCCGCATTCCTTGGCTGTTTGTATGTTTCTGGGCAGGTCATCGGATAAGCGCATGTGCATGACCTGAGCTGCCTGGAGAATACTGGCTAAAGGGTTGTTGATTTCGTGGGCCATGCCGGCCGCCAATCCACCTACGGAGAGCATCTTTTCCGACTGGATCATCATTTCTTCCATGCGTACCTGGTCACTGATGTCATCTATACGGATCACCGCGCCTTCCATGGCATTAGTGGTCAGGGGAAAGACGGTAACGTCAACGATTTTGGGCACGCCCGCAATGGTCAGAGTGACTTTGGAATCTTTTTGGGGCGTTTTCCGGGTGATCGCCAGCCGCACTTTGGCTATTTCTTTGCCGAGTTGGGGAAATGTTGTCTCCAGAGAATTACCCAGAGCCTGGACCCGTTGAACACCGAGGCGTATTTCGGCTTCACGGTTCCATTGGGTTATTTTCCCCGTCTGATCCACCCCGATGAGAATGGACGGCATGGAATTGATAATATTGTCCAGGTAGTTCCGTAATCGTTCCAATTCCATTTCCGACTGTTTACGCGCGGTGATGTCGGTCATGGTACCCTCAATATAGGTCCCCTCGTCCGTGGTCACATGCCGTGTATTCAGAGCAACCCATATGGGCGGGTGGTCGGCAATAAAAATGGGCGTTTCAAAGTGCCTCACATGTTCCTGGGTTTCTAAAAATGTATGGAGCGCACGCTGGTGGTTTTGATCCAGATACAGGTGAATCAGAGAATTTTTGTGTTCTTGTAGCAGTTCTTTCTGGGAGTCGTATCCTAGAATATGCGCCATAGCCGGGTTGGCACTGCGGAACCGGCCGCTCATATCCAGCTGAAAAATGCCGTCAAAGGCATTGTCAACAATACCCCGATAGGTGGTTTCCGATGTCCTGAGTGCCTGATAGGAAGATTTCAGTTCCCGGGCCATGGAGTTGAGTGCTTCCTGGATTTCAGCCCATTCGTCTTTGCGGTCCATGGTGATCCGTTTGCCGAATTCACCCTGACGGAAATAGTGGATTCCCTGGAGAATGGTTTGTAACGGTATCTGAACGTGAAATTTGACCACAAACAGGGTGAAAAAGCCAATGGCTGTCACCATGAGGATAAAGATTCCAAGGACAGTGGTGCGAGATCCGGAAATGATTGTTTCAATGCTTTGGGTGGCAGCGCGTGTACTTCTTGCGGTGGCTGCATCGAGGGCCGCCATTTCTCTGAGCAGATTGCCTTGATCCCGGGTCAGAGTCGCAGCCCGGTCATTCAGGGAATCCATGTCGTTGTGCAGGGTCTGTACATTTTGCTTGTATGCATCAATGGCCAAGGCAAGTTGTTTGCCATACATGGCAATTTGCCGTGGAGATGCCGTCAGGGGACGGATGTGAAGCTTGAAATCATTCAGTGCCTGAACGAGAGAGGAATCTTTTACTTTCGGGACCATTTTGAAATGTTCGGTATCAATCTCGGCATTGAGTTTTTCAATCCGTAGCAAGTCTTCCCTATACCCGAAGGCCAGCAGAGAGAGCTGTTCCATAAAGGACGTGTCCTTGCTCTTAAGGGTCAATCCGATGGTCTGTTCGGCGATAGTGTCTTCCAATTGGGACAATGTTGTGTTCAGATTCGTTTGAATCAGGGATCGTTGTTTGAGTGTTTCGTTGACCAGAGCGCAGGTATCGAGAAAGGAGAAGAGATTTTTTTGGAGATTTTTGAGGCTTTTTATGATGCCCGGGTGCCTGCTAGAGGCCGTTGCCTCGCGAATCAGGTTCGCAATTCTGGCTCCTTCGGTTTTGAGGTGTTCTTCCTGGCCGTAAAAATTGTTCAGCAGGAGGCTGGTGTCGGCAAAAATTTGTGAAAGATTGCGAGATGTCAGTGACCGATTTGTAAGTTCTGTCATGTGTTGTTCGGTAACCTGGGAGATCAGGTTGCTGACATTGCGGAAGGAATAGCTGACAACTGTTAGAACAATGATGCATCCGATGCCGATGCCTATATTGAGAAGCATCAGCCGGGAACGTATTTTCAGCCGGGATTTTTTTTCAGAAGAGTTCATTTTTTTCCAGAATGAAATGTGCTGAACAGGTCTGCGTCTATGGTTGTTTTTGGGTACAAATAAGGGTGTCGTCCTGAACACCGCAGGGGAGATGCCGTTACGAATGGTTACGTTGGCGTATCGCCATCCCTCATCGTTTCTGGTGATGGCAAAAACGGGAGTGGGCCCTCAGATAAAAACGACAGGGGAGGGACGTTGCCTTTGAGACCGGGAACCGCAAAAGAATTCAGGGCATTATCGTCGGCTGCGTTGCCGCTTACCGGCTGTCGTACTGTGAACGTATTGTCATTTGAGCCTTTTATGGAGTTGGTTGGGATTTTCAGACGGTTCAAGGAGGAGGCAGGATCAAACGGGCGCCGACAAGAACTGCCGGATTGGGACTGATGCGCAGGGCTCGCATGGCGGCAATATTGAGTATTCGTTCACAGCTGGTATCACTGATGATCGGCATCTTTGAGATGGGGGTCCCGTGCATGGCCTGCAAAAGCATATTTGCGGCCAATCTTCCCTGCTGCCGTCCGTTTTGGGCCACTGCCAGCAGGGCTCCATTGTGTACATGGTGGGCGGTTGCCCCGAGTATTGGTTTGCCAAAGGTATGGTCTAAGTGACGGAAAATGTTTTGTTCAGACATCGGGATACCGTTGTGATCCCGCAAGCCTTCAAGGCCCCCAATATACAAGCAATCGACCTTGTCTCGCAGGGTGGCTGCAATATCCATTGCTTCTTCTAATGTTTCCGGACTGCTAAGTGAATTGATGCGTAGCGGAAAAGCCGTTTCATCCCGGCGTATCTGTTTGAGAAATCCTTCTGCTGTGGGGCCATTGCGCATCATGAATGCAACCTGGCGGGCTTTAGGAAGTATCATCCTGGCAAAGGCCAGCGTTTGGATGATGGGGATTTTTTCTACGATGCCTGTGACATTGTCCGCGGGGTACTGGTACTTTTTGGGGTCTTTATTCACACCAACAAAAATGGTCGGGGTTGTTGTCCTGTTGCGGATATACGGAAGAACGAAATGGATTTGTGCCAGATCATCGGCCGCGATAATTCCGTCCGGTCGGTATTTTTTGTACAGGACGAAGGCTTGTTCTCCCTGGTGTTGTGCACGTTCAGGAGCAATTTTGCCATCCATGTAGAACCATCGGATGTTGTTTCCTTTGCCCAGAACCTCACGGATACCTCGGGAAAGATCATGGACCCAATAAAAATTTTTTTCATAACTCATGACCACAAGAATGCGGAATGTTCGTGTCTGGGCGCGGTGCGGGATCACCAGCAGGAACACCAGCAGGAGACATGCCGCTACTCCGGGACGTGTTGCAACGTGAGGTTTCATGCTACCCATGGAAAAGACGTTAAAGGATTGTTAAAAAGTATACGCCGCACTGTTTTTGACTGCAAAGACCAGACCTAAGAAGACGCAGGACGCGACGTAAATATGGTGGATCTTCTGTGGGCAGGATGCACGGCTCTATTGATGTGTTCTGACGTTGCCTGTCCGGATATGTATCCGATTACATGGTTCGTTACGTATTTTAGCATATACCATAAAAATTTCACGATGGCATCAAGTATTCCTTCCGGACGTGTATGCGGAAAAAATAATACCTATTTCAAAGGGAAATTTACATGAAAAAGATTATTCAAATCGCTGGGATACAAAGTGTCGAAGAGGCTTTGATGGTGGCTTCGCAGGGGGTGACGCATATTGGTTTTCCCCTGCATCTAGCGTTTCACAAAGAAGATATGGATGCCGCTGCTGTCCGAGCGGTTATTTCTGTATTGCCAAAATGTATAACACCTGTGCTTATAACCTACCTATATGATGCTGAAAAAATTACTTCATTGGCCTCGTATATCGGGGTGTCGGCCGTACAGCTCCATGGTAGGGTTTTGCAGAAAGAAGTGGCAAAAATTCGGAGGATGGAACCCCATATGTACATCATAAAAAGTCTGGTAATCGGGGACAGATCGTCTCCGGACCCGGAGACGCAGATCGTGTTATATGCACCGTTTGTGGATGCTTTTCTGACGGATACCTTCGATATTTCGACGGGTGCAAGTGGGGCTACGGGTAAGGTACATGACTGGAATATAAGTAAAAGAATTGTTGAGGTCAGCCCCTTGCCGGTTATCCTCGCTGGTGGTCTTACCCCTGGAAATGTGCGTTCCGGCATCGAATTTGTAAGACCCCAAGGTGTAGATGCTCATACAGGTGTTGAGGACATGCACGGCGCAAAAGACGCAGCCTTGATTGAGCGATTTGTGCACGAAGCCATGGTAGGGTTTTGAGGCTGATTTATACATGATTTTCGTACATAGAATCCAGTATTCAAAGAAACACTTGTCTTTTTTTATCGGATAAGGGTAAAAACTGTCTTACATCTCAAATTTGATTCGTAGGATATGTCCGGGTGTAAAACTCCGCACCTCCATTGAAACTGCCTGTATGTGCACTCTCAGGGCCTTTATGCAGAGCAATATCTATTTTATCTTAGGAATTTGGAGTTTTTTTTGCGCAGGATGAGGGAGCGTTGGTCCGCATGAGGCGGAAGCGTTGAAGAGACGGGATCTGTTCTGGGGTATATTTTGGGGCGGGCGGCAGAGTCAGTTGTATTGTCAAGCACCTGTTAATGCGGGGGGACGTATGGGTAAAGATGTAATGATTTCTTTTCGGACCAACGGTAAACTTCGTGATGCACTCAAACGTAGGGCTAAAGATGAAAAACGATCGCTTTCTTCTTTGATTGAGGTGATTTTATACCAGAAGATGGCGGAATTCCCCGTGGTTAAGGCGTCTGATCGCCGCGGATATCCTCGGAAACGTGATGTGATGCCGGTTATCATCAGGGCGGGGAACGGAAATGGCAAGATTATCGAAGGTGGGACGATCACGAATATCTCCTTTGGCGGCGTTCGTATCAATATGCCAAAGGAGTTGGGGCACCATCTGGTTGAGGAAGAGGGTGATAAAAATTTTGATATCTTGTTCACACTTCCGGATGAGGCCAAGCCGGTTTCTTTGAAATGCGTTTTGAAAAATGTTGCCGAGGAAGAAGATGGATTAGTGGTAGGGGCTTCTTTTTTGCAACCAGATTCACCGAGCTGTCAGTCGGTTCAGCGGCATCTTATGTAGTAGTCGATTACAGGATTACAGGGGGAGGGGTACACGCACAACCTGGCCTTGGAACATCGTTTTGGGCGGGGGCGTACGATGGTGTGGTGTGGAAGGTACTCTGTGCTCGTTTTCTTGGCTTGCGCGTGCTCTGTGGTATGCTTTATGAACAAATCAAGAAAACGATGTTGCACATTTTTGCGACCATGGAAGGAGTTTTGTCCCCAACCATGGTCGTTGCTTTTTTTGCGGGTGTGATTTTTTAGGGTGTTAGTTACCAATGCCGCTAATGGTGCGGGCCAGCTGGTTGCCGAGGCGGGTTTCCCTGGAGACTTCACGCTTAACGGTGTTTATTCCTTTAAGTACCGTGGAATGACGTCGGTTGAATTGTTTTCCTATCTGTTCCAGAGAAAGATCTGTATATTTTCGGGCCAGAAAAAATGCTGTGTTCCTGGCAAGTACATTTAGTTTTTTCCTGCTTTTTGATGCGAGTTCTTCCCGCGAGATTTCATATGTCTTGCAAATAAAACCTACAATCTGCTGCAGGTCTATTTCTTTAATATTACATTCGTAATTCTCCAAAATCTGGAGAGCCATATCCTTGCATATATTTTGTTTGAGCAATCGTGCCTTGAGAACCAGGTTCTGGAGGCAGCTTTCAAGTTGACGGACATCGGTGTTGAGATTGTGTGCCAGAAGTTCTTCAACGTCCCGTGAGATGTTGACCTGGTAAGAGTGCGCTTTGTGACGGATGATTTTTGTTCTGGTTGCAAAATCAGGTTTTTGGATAGCACTGATGAATCCTTGGCAAAAGCGGGATGCAAGTTCAGGATTGATGTCCTTGAGTTCTTTGGGAAGGCAGGAGCAGGTAAAAACAATTTTCTTCCCATGAGTCTGGAGAGATTTGATGGTCGCCAGAAGTTCGTCCTGCATCTTGCCCTTGCCCTGCAGAAAATTGATATCTTCAAGGAGTAAAATATCAACGTGATCTCTGTATCGGGCTTTGAATTGATCTATGGTTCTGGATTTAAGAGAATAAACCATCTGATTGGCAAATTCTTCTGCCGTGAGATAGGCCGTGTTGACATGCTGCCTGTTCGACGTCTTGGCAACGATTTTTCCTATGGCTTGGATAAGATGCGTTTTACCAAGGCCTGGTCCTGAACTCAGAAACAGCTGATCAGAGGCAAATCCCTGGGTGGCAAAATTATGTGAAGCCATGAAGGCCATCTCATTACAGGGCCCGACCACAAAGTCGTCAAAGGAAAATTTCCATGACGGAGATGCCACCGTCGCTACACGCGGAAGAATCGGCAGGCTGACAGATGTTTCCCGAGTCCTGTGTATGGGTTCAGCCGGGATAGGTGCCGGTGCCGATTTCGGGGAGGTCCCCCCTGTATTCCGACTTTTGACAGTTATTTCAGGTCTATATCCAAGGACAGCGGTTGCAGCCTCCCCTATGGCAGACAGCAGACGGTCCTGAACCCACGAGGTGACAAAAGGATTCGGCGCCGTCAGTACGATGCTCGTGTCCGTGCATTCAGCCTGAAGGGGCTTGATCCAAACCTGATATATACCGGGGTTCAGGCAGTTTTTTAGATTGGTTTGTATGGTCGCCCATGGATTGTTTAACATAACGACAGCCTTTAGAGAGAAAAAGAATATTGGACAAACCGGATTTTTCTTTTGTCACAAGAGATTGAAAAGAGTTTTTTGTACAGGATAATATGCTGTTATCATTGACCAAAACGTTCATGCTCCAAAAGGGTTACAGAACGGGCATTATGGCTCAAGCCCATTGGTGATAGGATTCTCGGGTGTCAATGGTAAAATTTTAAACAGTATGTCGTAATTTTTTCCACAGGTAGTAATCCGCTTTTCGCCTATTTTCTTTGGAATACTAAAAAATATGTTCACCACGTATTCTGAAGGGTGTTTTTTTACTGTTTTTTGTACGGCACGCCTATCCTGCCGGGGAATATTGCTTTAAGGAATTTTCAACCGGTTATGGGGATACTGTGCGCCTTGGGGCAGCTATCTGTTGCGTTGAAAAAAGGAGCGGCCATTGCGGCGTTGCATCCAATGGTTTGGGAATACCTCTCCGGCGACAGAGGATACGCATGATCCGGGATCACGAAAGTCTTGACGAGATGCCATATTCGTACTCAGGAAGAATTTTTGGTTCTATCTTTTTCCCGGGGTTCAAACTGTTCGACCAGCGTTTGGAACAGTTTCGGAATTTTATCCGGGTCCGCCGACGCTGATCCCGCATATATTTTGATGATCTCCAACGCATGGTCTATGCCTGTTGTCTTCCCAAATCCTGAATCGAAATACTCATCAATCCTGGTACGTAAATACTCATCCATACTCCCTCCCTGGGTTGCCCTGCCGGGAATGGACGCTGCGAGCGCATCCGGGTAGATACCTTTTTTACGGCGCATCTGCCGACATGCTTGTTCCATACGTGAAAGTATGGTCCGGAACAATAGTCAGGTTTTTTTAGGTCTGCGGACAATGTTACGTCTGCCTGTGCCGTTGTCATCTTCGTCACGTATAGTTATTGCGGTTCATTGCAGGGAGCAGAGCATATGCAGGATAAACCCACTGTTGTTTTGGGCGCAAGCCCCAAGAAAGAACGCTATTCTAATAAGGCTATACGCATGCTCAGGGAGTACGGGCACCCCGTTATTCCCGTGCATCCAGGATGCAAAAAGATCGAGGGCATTCCCACCGTGCATGCCCTGGAGGATATCCAGGGCCCCGTGCATACGCTGACGATGTATGTCGGGCCGGCCCGTAGCGAATCTCTGGTGGAGCAGATTATTGCCTTGCGGCCTTTGCGGGTAATTTTCAATCCCGGCTCAGAATCCGATGTGGTCAAAGCCGCTCTGGTCCGTGAACATATTCCTTTTGAAGACGCCTGTACTCTGGTGATGCTGCGCACCGGACAGTTTTAACTTTTTTTGTGTTTGTTCTTCTTCCTCATGAGTTGGATCTGTTACCATGATTATGCACCTTGACATGGACGCCTTTTTTGCCTCGGTGGAGCAGGCTGATAATCCTGAATTGCGGGGGAAGCCGGTCATCATCGGAAATGGTGTCCGGGGAGTGGCCTCTACCTGTTCGTACGAGGCCCGTGCTTTGGGGGTACACTCGGCCATGCCTATTTTTATGGCCCGTCAATTGTGTCCTCAGGGTGTTTTTCTCCCGGGACGCATGGGGCGCTATCAAGAAGTTTCCCGGGCCATCTTTGATTTGCTTCAGGCCTATACTCCGGTCATTGAAAAGGCCTCGGTCGATGAATGCTATCTCGAAATCACCGGGACCCGGCGTTTGTTCGGACCTCCTGAGGTATTGGCAAAACGTATACAAAAAGAGATATTTGCGGCCTTCGGGCTCACTTGTTCTATCGGCGTGGCACCGGTAAAATTTTTGGCCAAGATTGCATCCGACTGGCGTAAACCCGCTGGGGTGACCGTTATCAAAGAACATGCGGTATCCTCGTTTTTATCCCAGGTTCCTGTTGGGCGTATCCCCGGAGTCGGGAGCAAATCCATGCCTGTTTTTGACGTTCTTGGAATCCAGTATGCATCTGATATTTTGAAATTCTCAGAAGATTTCTGGAGGCAGCGCCTGGGCAAACGGGGCGTGGAACTTTATGCCCGCGCCCAAGGCAGGGACCCGTCACCGGTTATCGTGGATTCCGAAAGAAAGTCGTGCAGTGCTGAGGACACCTTTGACCAGGACACCACAGATCCCGGAGTGCTTACTGCCTGGCTCCTGGCTCAGAGCAGAGAGGTGGGTATGGCATTGCGGGCGCTTGGTCTTTATGGTCGGAGTATCACCCTGAAACTCAAATTTGATGATTTTTCCTCCTTGACACGGAGTACAACTCTGACTGTACCTACCAATGCTACATCAGAAATATATACCGAGGCCTGCGGGCTGCTTGCAAAGGTTGTTCTGTCCCGCAAGGTGCGATTGATCGGAGTCGGTGTGACGCATTTTTGCGAGAAAAGACCGGAATTGCCTTTTCTTGAGGATGCGAAAAAAAAGAAAATGAAGCGTCTGGATTCGGCCATGGATGCCATTGCACACAAATTTGGAACCTCATCGACGGGTTCGGCGGCTCTGCTTGCCTTGAACAAAAAAAAGCGGGAGTAGGCACTGTCGTTGTGCCTGCGTTGCGAGGTTGCCGGCGTGAAGTGGACCATCCGGAAGATGCCGCTTCGCATAATTGTTAATGAGTTATCATCAGAAGAAGGATACGAGAAAGATGTTTGCACCAGAGATATACAGGTCCCGCCGCCTCGTGCTCCGGGAGAACATGGGATCGGGCCTTTTGGTTTTTATGGGCCATGTGGATGCACCCAGAACGTACGCTGACAATGCCTATCCTTTCCGTCAGGACAGTTCGTTCCTTTATTATTTCGGACATGCCCAGCCTCATCTTGCAGGGGTCATTGATGCTGATACTGGCCATGAATGGTTGTTTGGACCTAATCCGACCATGGACGAGACCATTTGGACCGGTCCCCGACCCGGCATTCAGGAACTGGCCGAACGTGTGGGGGTTCAACGTGGCCAGGACATGGCCGTATTGGGCGTTCTTCTGGAGCGGGCGCATCACAAAGGAACCCCCATACATTTTTTACCACCCTACCGGGAGGAGATGCGTCTTGCTTTGCATCGGCTGCTTGGGACCGGTTGTGAGCCCGTGGCCCTGAAGGCATCTCGTCCTTTGATCAATGCCGTGATCGCTCAACGATCTCTCAAGTCGGAGTGGGAAATTGCCGAAATCGAGGCTGCTTTGGAGATTTCCGCAGCCATGTACGGACATGCTTTTGCTTCGGCCCGTCCGGGAAGAAGGGAGCAGGAAATCGCCGGGATGATCGAGGGGGAGGTGCTGACCCGGGGAAGCCGGTTGTCCTTCCAAAGTATTGTTACTGTTCACGGTGAGGTGCTGCATAATCATTTGGCCGATCAGATACTCAAGAAGGGGGATCTGTTGCTCATTGATTCCGGAGCCGAGTCTAGCAACGGATACGCCTCTGATATTACCAGAACGCTGCCCGTGGGCGGTCAGTTCTCTTCCGTGCAACGCGATATCTATTCCATTGTGCTTGCCGCACAACAGGAGGCCATCCGTATGCTTCGGCCAGGTGTGATGTTCAAAGATGTTCATTTGGCCGCGGCCCGCGTTATGGTTACGGGGCTTTGCAATATGGGGATTATGCGGGGAGATGTGGATGAAGCTGTGGCCTGCGGTGCCCATGCTCTGTTTTTTGTGCATGGCTTGGGGCACATGCTTGGACTGGATGTCCATGATATGGAAAGTTTTGGGGAAGATCGGGTCGGGTACGATGCTTCGGTGACCCGGAGTCCGCAGTTTGGCTTGCATGCATTGCGGCTGGCTCGGGAAGTTGTCCCTGGGTTTGTGGTTACGGTGGAACCAGGGCTTTATTTTATCCCCGGTCTTATTGAATCTTGGCGTCGGCAAGGGCGTTGCACTGCCTATATAAACTATGATGTTTTGGCCTCCATGCTTCCTCTGGGAGGCATCCGTATTGAAGATGACGTCCAGATCATGGCTACCGGCGCCCGGGTCCTGGGGCCGTCCATTCCCAAGACAGTGAGCGAAATCGAAGCGTGTATGGCTTGATTTTTTGGCAGGAGCAGGACATATAAAAATAAAGGCGTATCCATGAAGATTACACGTCTGAGGGCGTTGCATCGGTTATGCATTGATAATGGGGTATGAACTGTTTTGAGGAGGAATGTGCTATGCTTGTACGTAACTGGATGACTGAAAGCTGCATCAATTTGGGTGGTGACACAAATGTGCTTGATGCCAGCGAGATCATGCGGAGAACCAATGTTCGTCAATTTCCCGTGATCAGTGAGGATGGTGCGTTGATAGGCATCGTGTCGGATAGAGATATCCGGGATGCCATGCCGTCAAAATATCTTCCCGGGGATGTTATTTCCAGTCAGCAGGGCAGTCTACTTTCGCTGGCCGTCAAGGATATCATGACCATCGATCCTCTGGTTACTTCCCCTGACGAAACCGTTGAAACGGTTGCTGCCATTTTGCTGCAGAATAGAATAGGTAGCTTACCCGTGGTGGATGAAGGGAACAGATTGGTGGGTATCATCACTGAGGTGGATGTCTTCAGATATCTGTGTGCGACATCTGGGGTCTCTATGTCGGGTATTCAGCTTATTTTTGAGATTGAGGATACTCCCGGTGCGACGATTGACCTCTTAGGATACCTGCAAGGACAGAAAATCCGGCTGACGAGTGTGTTGACATCGTATAAAAATGTTAGAAAGGGCTATCGCCGGGTGTCTATCCGGGTACAGAGCACGGGGGATCATTCCCTGGAAACCTTGGTTGTGTTTCTCAAAGATAAATTTCACCTGACTCATTATGTCCTGGATGGAAGAGCCATTGCGTTGCCCTAATAGCCGTTCTCCTGGTTATACGCTGTAAGAGGTAAGAGGCTTGTGTTGCAAAGGATGTGAAAAAAAAATAGTAACAAAGAGTGCATGGCAGGTCTGTTCGCATGGTTTTGCGGTTCTCAGGCCTTGTAGGAATAGGTATACCAAAAGGAATGACGTTTTGACAGGGGGCCTTTACGGTTCCCGGTGACGAGGAATGTGATGAAGGAGTTGGAACAGATATCGTTGTATGAATTTTCTGAAATCTTGCAGTCAATGGAGACGTTATATGCCCAAGATCCGGAGACCTATCAGGATTTTTTGGGTGAAATTTGCGCAGAATTTCCTCTTTCCAAGGAATATATGCTGGCTATCAAGCATATGGCCGGGCAGGGCGCTGATGAGGTGGTCATCAAACAGGCTGATTTGAATATGCGCCATCTCATGGCCCTGTGGATTATTGCTCAAGAGAAAACGGTTCCTCTGACTGAGGGTGCCGTTCAACAATAAATATGCCTGGTGTGGGCATGACCCTATATCTGTGCCGGGTGGCATGTCTGCTTTGGAACCCGGTACGGAAAATTTCATCAAATGTATGGCAGCGTGCTATTGCAGGGTGTGCTTTTGAGCGTATCCTACACATCCATCCGGGCCAGAGCCATGGATATGGCTGGCTTGCTGTACTCCATGCGTGTAACCCGGCCTTTGGTCATAATGCCTATGATGCCCTGCCCGTAGCCTATCCTTGGATCTTGGGATAAGCCTGAACGGTTGACGGCTTTGTCCAGTTCCAGTCCCTCTTCCACAACCATGCTGGTAATGTCATCCGGCAGTTCAAAGGCCGGGCCCAATCCTGTGTACCAGTGTTCTCCGTCGAAAATAACGCAGGCTGTCAGGTTCATATAGCCACTGGTTGTCAGGGGAACGGGGATAAGTCCTGATTCTATGCCGATCCCCAAGTCGCCGGAGGCGAAGGCCTCCCGGGCACGATTTCTGGCGCCCAGGATGGTTTGCTCCAATCCTATCGGCTGATCAGGGACCAGGGATGCGGCCTCAAGCTGTTCAAAGTGTGCGTGATGTAATGTAGGGATGGCTCCGAATATTTCTTGGACCGCCTGCATTTTGACGGGGTTAAGAGACCCTAGAATGATTTTCATACGCGCCTTGGTGGTTGTGATCAAAGGATGCTGGGTGTCGATTTGGGTCCGCCTGTGACGGGATATTAATGTTTGGGAGTGAGCAGTATCTTTTGTGCCGCGCGGCAAATCGCCGTTGCGGCATTTTCGTGTTCTTCCCGGATCACTGTTCCCTGCTCATCGGTGAAGATGGCGGCCCAGCGGGTTGAGCACATGTCTTTGCGGCAAAGGTCCTTAAGCTGGAAGCGGTAGCCAATGGTCTGGAGTTTTTCGGCAACTGGAAGCGCCTGGCTGATAGTGGATTCAAAGTCAGTTCCGGCATCAACCTGCATAAATGTGGCTATTTCGGTATTGATCCTGGTGGTATCATCGCTGATCATTATCAGATTCCTTGTATTGAAGTCATGATGAGGGTGCAAAAAAAATTATGTGTACACGGGACGGGGGAACCATATTTTTACCGGCTTACACCGTACGGGCATTTTTGACACTGCGTTGGATGGAGGTCAAGTATGTCCAATTGTCTTGCGTGTACGTGCAACGTAGAGGTGTATGTCTCTGAGGTGCTTTTTTTGTCGATATTCCTCCCCTGGCACAGCCTTCAGATAGCCAAGATTGGTTGCTTGTATGCATTGCCTCTCAATCGAGAATACCATAGTGCAAAGGAAAAGCATGGACTTTTGGCACAATTATGTGCATACTTTCACAAAATAGAGTATGTGGAACATATCCGTTGAGGTGGTCAAAAATGAACCTTGGAAAACAGATAGTTACAGAACAAGAGATGCACAGGACCATAGATCGGCTGGCCTGTGAAGTGATTGAACAGATGGGAGATGACCGT
>Ga0265294_10000970_pt1 | contig 38896 bp, 33 predicted proteins | sample MunlanPumphouse3_FD_192504 | JGI IMG/M metagenome (GOLD analysis project Ga0265294, IMG submission 192504) | Groundwater microbial communities from a municipal landfill in Southern Ontario, Canada - Pumphouse #3 | ecosystem: Environmental > Aquatic > Deep subsurface > Groundwater | place... | reverse complement strand
ACCAGTTACTCCATCTTCGTAATTACCATGTTGGGCGTTAATATTCATCTGTACTGCTTTGGTAATCTCTTCCATATTTTTGAAGGTCGAGACTCTTCTCTTCTCGGTTGAATCTTTGAATTTTTGCTCACTGTTGGCAATGAAATCATTTATATTTTCAATTTCAGAATTGAGATAGCTGTGATCGATATCGCGAATTGTGGTCAACATATGACGAAGAACGGATTGATCTTTAACAATCGAAATATAGAAATCAAGACTGGAGATAGCCACCATCGCATCTGAACATTGTTGAAGGTATTCCACTCCACCAATTTCCTCGAGACATTTGAGATTAACTAATTCTTCAGTGACAGTCAAAACATCGACAGTGACTTTTCTTTCCGCTAAGGTTTTTAAAATGCGAAACAAAGTTTGATTTCTTGCCTCAGCAAAATCATCAGTCTCTAGCTCGCTAATTACTGTATAAAGGGCGTCGCGACTCAAAAAAGCCGAGCCAATACAGGCTTGTTCAGCCTGAGGGTTAGAAGGCAAAAAATTAGTTGTACTTTTTTGTGCTGCCATTTACTTTCCCTCCTCTATAACATGAACATTTACGATTCCAATGACACCTTTATAAAGTTCAATTGAAAGTTTAAAAAAACCAAGGGAGTTAATCGGGCTCTTATCGACAAATTTTCTTTTATCAATCGTCAAATGATGAACGCTTGCCAGTTCCTCTTCAACTTTTTTCAAAGAGACATTACCAAATAGTTTTCCATCTTTCCCACATTTCATAGGGATTTTGACAGTGATAGCTTCTAGTTGTTTAGCAATTTGCAAAGCAATTTCTTTCGCTTTGGTTTCGTTATCGAGGATGACTTGTTTTTGGTTATCAAGGACTTCAAGGCTCTTTTTTGTCACTTGAACAGCAAGTTTATTGGGGAGCAAAAAGTTAATGGCGTATCCGTCGCTTACCTCAACAGTTTGGTCTTTTTTTCCAACTTTTTTGACATCTTTTAAAAGTATTACTTTCATTTTACTAATCCTCCTTGTTCCCTTTTGACTTCTTCGCATCATTTGTCGCTTCCGTCAAATTTGTATCTAAGACATTGAGCAAAGCTGTTTTAACTTCGGTAATCGAAGAACTATCAAAAGCGACAGCAGCACTGCTAAAATGTCCCCCACCACCAAGTTTTTCGGCAATGATTTGAACATTAATTGTCCCATCACTTCGAGCGGATATTCTTATATCTCGATTGCCAGTTTTTCCAACGATAAAGGCGGCATGAATACCCTTAAAGGTTAAACACTCATTGGCGGCTTTGGCGAATGTGGCTTGGTCATAAACTTTATCTTCTCCAGCAGTAGCAATTACAACTCCATAAAATGGGTGGTCGAGATTATCGATAATGTCGGTGACCGCTTTGTGCTCCTCAAAATCATCTTTCAAGAAATCATAAGCTAGGGAGTTATCTGCTCCGTATTCTTTTAGAATAGTGGCGGCTTCAAAGGTTCTCAGGCCAGTGCTCTTACTCTTGAAGTAGGAAGAATCGAGGAAAATACCAGAAAGCATAATCGTGGCATATATCGGATTGACTTCAATGCGTGGGTTGATTGAAGAGAAACGAATAAATTCAGCGACTAATTCACAGGTTGAAGAAGCGGCAGCATCAATGTGGTTAAAGACAGGGTTTTCAATATAATCTTCAGCGCGGCGATGATGGTCAATAACCACTACTTTAGAACATTTTTCGAGTAATTTAGGAGCCATAACCATCGAAGGAATATGGACGTCAAGCACGATTAACAAGGTATCAGCAGAAATCTTATAGAGGGCTTCGTTCGTATTGATGATCAATTCATCTAGTTCGTTTTTACCAAAAGTAGTTGTGATAGTTGACCGAGCTTTTGTTTCAGTATTTTTTAAATCTGCGACAATAATCGATGGTTTTTCTAGTCGATCACAAATCGCTTTGATTCCAAGACAAGCACCAAGTGCATCCATGTCCATTTCGGTGTGACCCATGATAAGAACGTTAGAACAGTTCTTTATTAAACTAATAAGGGAATCAGCAAGAACTCTAACTTTGACACGATTACGTTTTTCTTGAGCTTCCGTTTTTCCACCATAGAATTCCATTTCACTTCCGAAGACGCTGACAACAACTTGGTCTCCACCACGGGACATAGCGATGTCCAAAGCAGCATTAGCTAATTCATTTAATTTAATAACATCAGGGAAGTCTCGAGCTAACCCAATTGAAAGCGTAAGAGGTATTTCTTCTTTAGAAGATACTTGTCGAACTTTATCGATAATTGAGAAATGATCTTCTTTCATTTTGGAAAAGCTATCGAAGTTACAGAGCATTGAATAGTTATCGTTTTTCACTCTTCTAAGCAAAATTCCATATTCCTTTGCATAGTTGAAAATAACGTTTTTCACTTTAGTAACAATATCATTAAAGTCATCCTCCCCACGGACAACATCATCGTAGTTATCAATAGCTAGGATGCCAACGACAGGGGCTTGTTCCTTAGAATATGCAAAAACTGATTCAAAATCAGTGATATCTTTAAAAATCCAAAGACCGGCTTCTTGAAGATACTTGGCTTCATAGTTGCGGGAATTTATTACAATTTTCACGGTGGTATCGGGATTATCGTTTTCTTTTAAAGGAAGTAAATCGCTATGCCATGAAAAAATATTGGAATCGATAATATCGATATGGCGGTCTTTAAACAAATCGTTAGCCCAAATGACGATATCTTTATCATTCGTGACCGCTAAACCAATCATCGCGAAGTTATACGCTTCTTGAACATCGCTTCCGATTACTTCAGCAGCGTGAAGATCAGTCTTTTGACGGAGAGAAGAGATACGCAAAGAAAAAATCCACACAAATAGAGTATCTATAAACACTAAAATTGTGGCAGAAAGAATAATAATAGTCGGAGTAACATATGTAGCGGTTGAAAAGAAGTCATTAAAATAAAGGACACAAAATGCGGCAATAATTACTAATTGAATGATAATTAAAATGAACGACCAGATTTTAATATTTTTGATTGTTTTGCCCATAGAGTAACTCCTGTGCCTATATTATATATAATATTGTCATTTTAATTAAATACAATTTCGCAAAAGCGAATAATTGAATTTTGAGAAAAATAAAAAAGACCATATAAGCAATGGTCTTTTTTGATAATTAATTTATGCAGTAAACAAGTGACTAGTCTTCAACGTATGGAAGAAGAGCCATGAGACGAGCGTTCTTAATAGCTTTAGCTAACTCTCTCTGGTGTTTAGCACAAGTTCCAGTTGCTCGGCGTGGAGAAATTTTTCCATTTGGAGTAACCATTGTTTTTAGTAATTCCACATCTTTATAATCAATAAATTCGCTCTTTGATTTACAGAACAAACATACTTTTTTGTGTGGTCTAACCTTTTTGAATGCCATTTTATTATTCCTTTCTTATTAGAATGGAAGGTCATCATCTGGCAAGTCTAATGAATCGAGATTCTTTCCTTCATTTTCAATTGGGGATGAACCACCAATTATATCGCCATTTTCAACTGCCGAAGCAGCTTTTGGCTCTAGAAATTGAACGGAATCACAAACTACTTCAAGGACACTAGCTTTAGTGCCATCTTGGCGTTGATATGAACGTTGATTTAGACGGCCTTCGACACCTACCAATGAACCTTTTCTGGTGAATTTGCTCATGCTATCAGCCGTTTGGCTGAATGCGACTGCAGGAATGAAACTGGCGGATTTGGTTCCGTCAGGATTTTTCATCCGATTGTCAACCGCAATAGTGAATGAACAAACAGAATTACCTGAATTGGTCTTTTTGAGTTCGGGATCACGGGTTAAGCGACCCACGAGAACTACACGATTAATCATAAATGATTATCCTCCTTACTCGTGCTCGACGACAACTAAATGACGTAACACATTCGGATTGTGGCGAACTTTGCGATTGAATTGATACAATGCTTGATCGCCAGCGGACACCTTGATGACAACATAGTAGCCTTTAACTTCATCCTTAACAGGATAAGCTAATTCACGCAAACCAAGTGATTCGTCAATCTTTTTAACTTCCGCACCATTATCGGTGAGAAGTTTATGAAGATTTTCTTTCTCAGTTGCGCGTCCGGCTTCGTCTAAATCGGCCTTCAAAATGTACATAATTTCGTAATTGCGCATTTTTTTACCTCCCTTTGGTCTATCTGGCTACTCACAAGAAGTAGCAGAGAGTAATGCTATAAATAGCACTTGTAATTATACATTTCCAAAGGAATGAGGTCAAGCGCTTGTGTTACACATACGCATCGCCTACATATAAAGAGCGTTAAACTTTGTGTTTTTTACAAACAAAAGAAAAAGGAACAAAAGTTCCTTAATTTTCTATCTATCCTTCATGGTGGGGAATAGTATCACTTCGCGAATTGAAGCCTGGTTAGTTAATAGCATTACCAAGCGGTCAACTCCGAGACCAACGCCACCTGATGGAGGCATACCATATTCAAGTGCTTCTACGAAATCATCATCCATTTCATTAGCTTCGCTATCCCCTAATTCTTTGGCTTTGAGTTGAGCAATGAATCTCTCTCTTTGATCAATTGGATCATTTAATTCAGTGTAAGCGTTTCCAATCTCTTTTCCGTTGACGAATAACTCAAATCTTTCAGTGAAGCGAGGATCTTTTCCTTTTTTGGTAAGAGGAGAAACTTCGATTGGATAGGAATAAACAAATGTTGGTTGAATTAATTCGTTTTGGCATAATTCTTCATATAATTCATTCATCACATAACCAACTGTATTTTTGAATTTATCGAGGTGTATTTTGTATTGATCAGCGATTGCTTTAGCTTCTTCAAAAGTCTTGATATCCTTCGCAAAATCTACACCAGTTTTTTCTTTAATAAGTTCATTCATCGAAACCCAGCGGAATGGCTTTTTAAAATCTATGATTTTATCTTGATATTGAATGATGGCACTTCCGGTGATTTCTTTAGCAACAGTTCTTATCAATTTTTCGGTGAGAGATCCGATGTGTTTTAAATCAGAGAAAGCTTCATAAATTTCGATGGATGTGAACTCTGGATTATGACTGGCATCCATTCCTTCATTGCGGAACATATGACCAATTTCGTAAACCTTTTCCATACCACCGACGATTAGTCTTTTTAATGGTAATTCAGTTGCAATTCTCAAATAGAAATTTTTATCAAGAGTATTATGGTGAGTAATAAATGGGCGAGCGTTTGCACCACCAAGAATAGGATTAAGGACGGGGGTTTCCACTTCGACGAACCCTTTACTATCTAGGAAATGTTGGATGGAACGAATAATTCTTGGACGAGTAAAAGCAATGTTTCTTGATTCATCATTAACGATGAGATCAAGATATCTTCTTCGGCTTCTCTCTTCAATATCAGTCAATCCATGGAACTTTTCTGGAAGAGGATGTAAACATTTGGTGAGGTGAGTGTATTTCAAAACTTTAATGGTAAGTTCACCAGTTTTAGTCATCATTATGTAGCCTTTTAAGCCAACGATATCGCCAAGGTCAGCTAAACGGAAAACATTGTAAGATTTCTCACCGATGACATCAATTCCAATATAGGCTTGGATGTTGCCAGTTTTATCAGTAATGTTAACGAAGGAAGCTTTGCCCATTCTACGAAGGGCTTTAATTCTTCCGGCGATGGATACTTCAAGATGTAATTTCTCAAGTGCTTTGGCAGATTTTTTGCCGCATGTTAAACGAATGTCAGAAATTTGATGACTGACTTTATATGATTGACCAAAAGGGTCAACTCCAAGCTCTCTATATTTGGGAAGCTTTTCTCTTCTGGCCTGTTCTTGATCGTTAAGTTCCTTAATGTCCATAAATTAAACCTCGATTACCTTATTCTAAAATAGTATATGTGAAACTTTGACATATATGTAGTCAAAAGTGGATAGAATTCAAAATCATCTTTAACGAATCTTGGTCCGTTAGTTCAGTAGCAAGTCTAACTTTGATAGCTTTTGCGCCTGGAAAACCATTAAAAAACTTAGGGGCAATTCCGCGATAAATTTTCATTGCCCGAAGTTCTCCCATTGTTTTTGTTAATATTTGTCCTAGTTCTAAACACCACTGTTTTTGTTGCTCAAGTGTTGGGCTAGGAAGTTTTTCACCAGTGCGATAATAATGGTCGATTTGTTTAATGAGAAAGGGATTCCCCATTCCACCACGAGCCACCATTACAGCTTCGGCACCAGTTGATTCGAGAGCATCAATTGCGTCATCTAAACTAAATATATTGCCTGATATAATAAGGGGAACGTGCATCTGCTTTCGTAAGTCTTTCAATAAGTCATAATGAGGAAGTCCGCTATAGAGTTCAGAGCGAGTTCTAGCGTGGATACTAACAGCATCCACACCGGCCTTTTCAAGCTCTTTAATTACCTCTAAAAAATTAACCGACTTGTCATCCCAACCTAAACGAATTTTAGCGGTTATTGGAATGTTAGTTACTTTCTTAATTTCCCTAATAATATCGCCACACAATATTGGATTTTTCATTAGGGAAGAACCTGCTCCAGTCTTTGTTACCTTAGGAACCGGACAACCCATGTTAATATCAAAGAAATCAATGTTATCATTCATTTTCTGCGCGATTTGAGCCGATTTTGCAAGGTTAAGTGGATCATATCCAAATAGTTGGACACCTGTCGGAACATTGCTCTTTTGAAAGTCCAAATATTCTTTAGTCTCATCATTTCCATATATCAAACCCATATCAGAAACCATTTCGGTTACACTTAATGAAACGCCGAAAGGAATCATAAAATTACGATAACCTACTGATGTAATTCCCGCCATTGGGGCGAGAACTACTTTTCCATCAATTTCTAAATTGCCAATTTTCCACATAAGGAAAAGAGAGGAAACCCTCTCTTATTCACCCTTTTCTTTCGTTGAATCAACTGGTTCAACAGCATCGTTTTGAGTGACCACATCACTAACGGGTTCAGCATCATTCGCGGGAGCAGCTCCCACGATGTTACCATTGCTCTTTCCATTTCGCTTTAATTGGCGATGTTCGAGCAAGTAATCAATTTCTTCCGCGGTGATCTGTTCATATTCGAGAAGTGTTTTTGCAATCAATTCAACATCCTCTTTGTTTTCAAGAATAATCTTTTTAGCAAGAACGTGGGAAGAATCGATAATCTTTCTTAATTCAGCATCAATCTTGGTTGCGGTTTCCACAGAGAAATTCTTTTGTGAACTTGTGTAATCACGACCGAGAAATACTGAGCCAGAATCTCTTTCGTATTGGATAGGTCCAAGGGAAGACATGCCAAGTTCAGTAACCATCATCCTGGCAATTTGAGTTGCCATTTCAATATCATTTTGGGCGCCAGTAGAAATATCATCAAAGAATATTTCTTCACTGGAGCGGCCTCCAAGATAGCCAATGATGCGAGCTTCTAATTCTTTTTTCGTAAGCAAGAATCTATCTTCCTCAGGTGTCATACGAACGTGACCGCCAGTGTTACCCCGAGGAATAATTGTAATTTTTTGAACCTTGTCACTATGTGGCAATTTCAAGCCAATGATGGCATGTCCAGCTTCATGATAAGCAATAATGTCTCTTTCATGAGCATTTAAAGCACGCGATGATTTGGCTGGGCCAGCAATGCGACGATCAATGGCTTCATCAATTTCATCGATGCCAACAGAAGTCTTTTCTTTTCTAACCGCCAAAATAGCTGCTTCGTTCATAATATTTTCAATATCGGCACCCGAGAAGCCAACAGTTCTTTTGGATAAGGCATGGAAATCAACATCAGATGAAATTTTCTTATTTCTGGAATGGACTTTAAAGATATCTTCTCGTCCCTGACGATCAGGAAGAGAAACAGTAATTTTGCGGTCAAAACGACCTGCTCTTAATAAGGCTGGATCTAAAACGTCGTCGCGGTTAGTAGCAGCAATAACAATAATGCCTGAGTTATCAGAGAATCCATCCATCTCTACGAGTAATTGGTTAAGGGTTTGTTCACGTTCATCGTTTCCACCACCCAAACCAGCGCCTCTTTGTCTGCCAACAGCATCGATTTCATCGATAAATACTAAGCATGGGGCGTTTTCTTTGGCAATTCGGAACATGTCTCTAACACGGCCGGCACCAACGCCAACAAACATTTCGACAAAATCAGAACCAGAAATGGAATAGAATGGAACACCAGCTTCGCCAGCAACAGCTTTAGCTAAAAGTGTTTTTCCACATCCTGGAGGCCCCACTAATAGAACTCCTCTTGGCAATTTTGCTCCAAATTTGGAGAATTTCTTTGGTTCTTTCAAATAGTCGACAATTTCTTTCATTTCGACTTTTTCTTCTTCTGCCCCAGCGACATCAGTAAATTTAACTTTGCTAGATGTTTGACGACGAGCGCGAGATTTATTAAATTCTAATGCTTTATTATTGGCCCCAGAAATTGAGCCAGACATTCTTGTTAACAAGAAAATAACTAAAATTGCACTACCACCTAACATGATTAAGGTTGGTCCCCAAACATCCCACCAAGATGGTGTATAAGGCTTTGAAAAGACTGCTTCTTGATTCACATAATCAGGGCTATGAACTAAGTCCTCTATGGAAATATCATTAACAGCAATTGTAACTACTGGATCGGTGTTTGAAAAATCATCAACCTCGAAATCCTTCTCAGTTGAATAATAGCTTGGGCTAATATAAAGATAATAATTTGTTCTAGTTTCCTTAGAAGTCTCTTGATTGACGTGAGTATAGGTACCGCTAATTTTGATTATTCCGGAATCGTAATATGTCTCATTAACTGTTTCAACTTTTTGGTTTAGTAAAGATTCGACGAACTGATAGGTGCTCAGCTTATTTGAACTACTGAATAAATTGGTAAAAAGCATAATCATCAAAAATATGAAACTGATTATTACTACAAAAGAAAAAACAAAGTTTAACGGAGAGCGTCTTCTTTGGGGTACTTGTTGATCTGCCATGGCATGCCTCCTTGGGTGTTTAGCGTAATTTGCTAATTATAAAGAATTATACATTATTATAGGCGCATGAAAAAAGCAAAACACTTATTTTACATAAAAATTTATATTTTTAGTGGGCACAAAATCAGGTTGATAACGAGGAACATAAATTACAATACCCTTTTTGTTGACGATAACCGGCCAACGTTTTCTCAATTCAAGGGGCATTTTCCAATCAATAAACAAGCGTCTTATGGTTGTCTTGTAACTTGAAATAATGTACTCATCTTTTTTACTGCCGTTTCTGATAACTAGAGGGAAATCATCGATAGTAATGTTTCGATTTGAATAATCATTACGGAAATCAGCATAAAAGAAGATCGTGTCGAGTAGACTGGGTGTCTTCATTGTAAAAGAATAGTCACAAGTAGGAATAGGAAGGGAGAAATCACATTGTTTGTAAGCTTTGACAAACAGCAAATCATTAACCTTCGTTACAATATTTGGCTTTTCTGATTCGAGAAGCATTCTTACTTGTTTAACAAATCGTAAAGAAATTTCAAAATCTGGTTTTACGTTCCTTCCTAAAAATGTAAGAGCATAAGCAAGCTCTTGATCGTTAAGTTTCTTAAGAAAATTACATTCCTTAGCTTGTTCAATTTCTACTTTGTCTCTTAAAGCACGCAACTCAAGATTTTTATCGTCGATCTCTTTTATTATTTCTTTTCTTTTTCCATCGCTTAGCTTTTCGACAATTTCGTGCCGAATTATATTTCTTTGAAATTGGTTGGTTAGATTAGATGAGTCGATAGAGAATGGGACGTTATTTTCGAGGCAAAAATCTGTTAAAGAACTTTTTTTGTAATCAAGTAAAGGACGGATTATCTTCATGTTGGATACGATTGTTTCTTTTTTTATTCCAAAATAATTAACGAGGATTTTGCGCTTTTTTTGCAACAAATAAGTCTCAATATTGTCATCTTGGTTATGTCCGATAAGCAAAAAATCAATGTTTAGAAGGGTGTATAAGCCTTGAAAAAAGTTGTAACGAATTTCTCGACATCTTTCTTCAAGGTTAGATGTAATTCTTTCTTTAACTTCATGTATAAACAAAGGGATTTTGTTGGCGTGACAAAACTCACTTAAACCCTTCGTTTCTTCGCCCGATTCTTTCCTTAAATTATAGTTTACATGAGCAACAGAAAAGGAATAATTTCCTTTAATTAATAAGGAAAACAAGGCCATAGAATCTGGGCCGAATGAACATGCCAATAAATATTTTTTCGTATGATCTAAATTAAGATTCATTTTATTTTTTCTCAATAGAAAGAATTTCGCTTATCGCAATTTCTTTTTTGCCACGTAATTCAAAGACAATTTTTGCTTTGATAATTCGCTGCCCTAAAGATACGCTTAAAACATCATCGCTTTTAACCTCTGTTGATGGTTTTGCTATTCTGTCATTCACTAAAACACAACCATTATCTAACAGGGTCTTCGCAATTACTCTTCGCTTAATAATAGCGGTTTGTTTTAAAACTAAATCTGCTCTCATACTTCCTCTATTATTTTATTATTAACTAGGACATTTACCAAACTCTTTAATATGTTCTCTAAATCAGAGATCCAATTTTTTCTTTTCGTTAAAGTAATTTTAAACTTGTTATTCAAATAACTAATCTTTACAACTTGGAGAAAAGGTATGACCGCTTGGAACAGCATGTTACCAATTCCTCTAATTCTTATATAATCATCTCCAAGCGTTAATTCAATCATTTGCACCTTTTCTTGTAAGGATTCCACTCTCGCTTCTTTAACTAATAAATCGATGTTTCTTTTCTTAAACAAAAGCTCGACTTCAGGTGGGATTTTACCAAAGATATCACGAGTTCTAATCTTGGTAAAAGCCAAGGCATCGATAGACGGGGATGACAAAATTTCTTGGTATAGTTCAATTTTGTCTGAATCATTAGCGAAAGTGTCGGGAATGAAAGCATCGATGGATAAAGTAGGCGTGGATTCCACTTCCTCAACCTTTTCACCAGTCATTTTTTCTTTAACAGCCTCGTTCAATAACTTAATATACATATCTAGACCAATGGAATCGATGAAGCCAGCTTGTTCAGGTCCTAGGACATCTCCCGAACCACGAATCATTAAATCGCGCTGAGCAATCTTATAGCCCGAACCAAGTTCAGTAAAGTCTTGAATCGCCTTTAATCTTTTTTGGGCTTTTTCTTTAAGTATTTTATGAGGTGAATACATCAAATATGCATAAGCGATGCGATCGCTTCTGCCCACTCTTCCTTTAATTTGATAAAGCTGAGATAAACCATAATTCTCACTATCTTCAACAATTATCATATTGGCGTTAGGTATATCAATTCCGTTTTCAATAATGGAAGTACAAACTAAAACGTCAATTTCACCGTTATAGAACTTCATCATCGTTTCTTCAATTTCTTCTTTATCAATGCCGCCATGAATTACTCCAATTGAAATTTCAGGCATCAAACGATGAAGCCGATTGGCACACATATAAAGGGTGGATATATTGTTATGCAGGTAGAATACTTGTCCTTTTCTTCCTAATTCTCGTTGGATTAATTCCTTAGCGATATCGATATTAAAAGGAATGACATAAGTCTGAATAGGCATCCGGAATTGAGGAGCGGTATTGATAATCGACATCGCTCTTACACCCAACAAAGATATTTGAAGGGTTCGCGGAATTGGAGTCGCAGTGAGAGTTAAAACATCAACATTATTTTTAATTTCTTTTAAGCGTTCTTTTTGTTCAACGCCAAACCTCTGTTCTTCATCAATAACCAATAAACCAATATTTTGAAATTCAATTTCTTTTGATAATAAACGATGGGTTCCTATCACTAAATGAATGGCTCCGTTTTTAATGCCTCTAATATACTCTTGCTGTTGTTTATCTGGAATTAATCGCGAAAACACTGCAATTTTTACATCAAATTTTGAAAATCGTTCCAAAGCCAGTTCATAGTGCTGCCTTGCAAGCAATGTAGTCGGGCACAATATTGCAACCTGTTTTCCTGAATTAATTGCTTTGAAAGCCGCTCTAAAAGCAAGCTCAGTTTTGCCATAGCCAACATCGCCGCATAAAAGCCTATCCATCGGAGAAGAAGACTCCATATCAGCTTTAATATCTTGCATAGCTCGATCTTGATCAGGGGTTAATTCATAAGGAAACGATCTTTCAAATTGCTCTTGGAATTCATCATCTTTAGCGAAAGCAAATCCCTTAGCCTTACTTCTTTCAATGTATAAATGCATTAGTCGCTCAGCTAGGTCATTCACTCTTTGTTTAATTTTCTTTTTGGTGTTTTCCCAATCTTTGCTATGGAGACGAGAGAGGCGAGGGGCAGAGCCTTCTTTGCCTAAGTATTTTCTCACTAATTGAAATTGAGAAAGCGGAACATAAAGAAGTTCACCGGCGTGATAAGCAATTTTTAAATAGTCCCGATGGATGTTATCAACTTCTAAATTAATGAGTTCTACGAATTGGCCAATTCCTTGATATTCGTGAACAACATAATCTCCAGGTTCCAAATCCTCGTATGATTTAAGAATTGTTGCCTCTTTAAAACGACTATCAAAACGGGCTGTTTTAACACGATCATTGAATAATTCAGCGCTAGTTAAATAGACAATTTTTTCATCTGGTAAAACAAAACCTTGAGGTAGAGAGAGAGCGGTCAGTCCCACCTTTGTTTTTGGCAAGGAAAACTCGTGAACAATTTCACAACGTTGCCCTAACTTATATAGACCCTCTTGTGCAGTGTTGATGTGTTCGTTTTTAGAAAGAGATAAAACAATTTTATAATCTTCATTTAAATAACTTTGAATAATCGAAAACATATCAACTGTTTTGCTGGCTTGGAAGGGAACGTTTTTCAAAGAAAAAGAAATGTCATCAGGATGAGTAAAGAATTCTGAGGTAGTAATTATGTTATTTCCAGAAAACAAAGATAAGCGATTGATGTCTTGATAGAAAGATAAATGACTGATCGCCAATCTTTTCTCGAATAACTCTCCTAAATAATTGTTTGATTCTTTCAATAACAATTCGTTTGATTGAATAATCGATTCTTTTTCGACAAATATTGTGGTGAATGGCTTGCAATAATCAAAAAGAGAAAAAGGCTTTTCGAGTAATTGACCGTAATATTTATATATTCTTTGACTCGAATCAAATGACATTATTTTATCGATATCTTCAGTAAGATTGTCTCTAAGAGTTTCAAAATCGCCACGAGAAATATGTTTCTCATCACTTTCAAGAATATCGAGTAGTTTATCAGGGCCATTTTTTAATTCTTCACTTCCAAGAATTATGTCACTTGCAGGAAGCACTATTGTGTTTTTAATCGATGTGGTTGAAGTTTGAGTAGCGATATCAAAATATCGCATCGATTCAATTTCATCCCCATAAAATTCAATTCGGACTGGAAAATCGTTATTGACTGAGAAAATATCTAAAATATCTCCGCGGATGGCAAATTGAAGAGACTGATCGATTTTGTTGACAAGACTATATCCATTCCTGACAAGTTGCTTCTTCAATTCGCTTAAATCATAGGACTTACTAACTTCTAAGCTGATAATTTGTTCTTTAAACAAAGAAGGGGATGGTAAATAACGTGTTGCAGAAGCCACGTTTGCAATTACAATTTGAGCTTGTCCAGTAACTATCTTGCTCAGAGCGAACAATCTTTGGGCCACCATTTCTTTTGATTGGACCATATTCTCGGCTCGAATTAGTTCATCGCTTGGAAATAAATAAATGTCTTTGGAATCAACAAACAAAGAAATAAGACTATAAATCTTTTGAGCCTGATATAAGTTAGAAGCCACAATGAGATATTGTTCGTGTGTTTCACGATAGGTTGCTGCAGTAAGTAAGGCAATTCCAATAGAACTATCAACGACAAAATGCCCCTTTCTAGAAAGAAAGGGGGGGATTGCTTTACTATTCTTTAACTTATCAAACAGATTCAATAATTAATTAGTCTCCTTAATTAAATGTGTTCATCGCGTAGTCGAATCCCTTTTTAAAAGCGAGTTTAATTGCTTCCATCGAAGATTCAATTGCTTCATTTATCAATGGCAGTTCATCTTTTAATGGCTTGCCAAGCACATAGTCAACTGAGTCATGTTCTAATGGTTCGCCAATACCAATGCGAATGCGTTTGATATTCTCACTTTTCAAGGCTTCAATGATGTTTTGCATTCCCTTGTGACCACCGGAAGAACCGCTTTTTCTAAGGCGGATTTGTCCTGGCGATAATGCCATGTCATCAAAGATGATAATAATATCTTCAATGTCAATTTTGAAATAATTAACTACTTCGCTGACAGCTAGACCAGACAGGTTCATAAAAGTCGTTGGTTTAAATAATAAAACATCTTCATCTAAGATTTTTCCACGGCCTAAAAGACCATGAAAAATATCCTTATCGACATCAATTTTAGCAGCTCCACTCAGTAAATCAATTGCCATAAAGCCCATGTTGTGACGAGTTTTTTCGTATTTTTTCCCAGGATTACCCAAACCAACAATTAATTTCATTTTTGTCCTGCCGATTATTATAACAAACTTAAAAACAAAAGCATATCTTAACAAAGATAACTATTCTTGATAGACTAAAAAGCACATGAAAGTAAAAAACTGGTTTAAAAAATTCCTAGCCGGGATGGGTATTGGGGCTGGCGCCGCTATTCCTGGAGTTAGTGGATCGGCTGTTGCGGTTGTTTTAAAAGTATATGAATCAATTATTTGGGCTGTCACTAATTTTAGAAAAAAGTTCGGCCGTTCTTTCGCTATTTTGTTGCCAATTTTATTAGGCATTATATTTGCTGTTATTCCATGCGTTTGGTTATTTGATCGCGCTCTTGAGCAATTTGTTTTCGGCATTATTTGCATTTTCGCCGGCTTTTTAATTGGTTCATTCCCTGGAGTGGTTGATGAAATAAGAAAAGTGAAAATTACCAAAAAATATATCATTTTAGCGATTTTAGGGGCCTTGTTTGTCATCTCTCTTGGGATTGTTTCCGTTTTGTTCGGTGGAAAAATGGATCTAAATAGCCATTTTGCCGATATGCCTTGGTGGTTTATTCTTGTTCTAGTTCCTGTTGGAATCATCGCGGCTGTTGCTCTCACAGTTCCAGGTTTATCTGGCTCATTAATTCTACTAATTCTCGGTTTTTATAAACCTCTTCTTGAAAATACCATTCAATGGGTAAAAGAAATCTTAACAGTTGGCGATTTTTCCAACACTTGGAAGTTATTCGCAATGCTCGGATCTTTTGCAATCGGAGTTCTTATTGGAGTAATCATTACTTCTAAAGCAATGAAATTCTTTATCGGAAAACATCATAATGGAACATATTTTGCAATTGCAGGTTTTGTCTTCGGTAGTATCTTGGTAATCTTTTTCAACATGGTTGTTTTTAATTACTACCTTGTTTGGGCCGGTCAAACAATCGAAGGATATAATCCAATAATGGGAATGGAATTTGAAATTCCAATCGGCCTTTTATTATTGGTTATATGCGCTGGATTATCATATCTTTTAGTCCGTTCTTCACGAAAGAAACCAAAGGAGGAGAAATATGACTTGGGAGCTTAATTTTTTGGAGTGGCTCACTCGAGCCAACGCAAATCCATCATTAGATTGGTTAAGTTGGATTTTCGATATTTTCACACTAGCTTGTGACAAAGGTTTAATTTGGATCATCGCTGCAATCATCATGTTGTTTTTCAAAAAATGGAGAAAAACTGGTTTAGTGCTGGGTTTTGCTCTAGTAGTATTCGCTATGTTAGGCAACAACATTATTGTCAAATATTCTTTTCAGAGACCCCGTCCTTTCGAAATGGGAGCAATTGGTCAAACTCTCTTTGAGAGAGTAAGTCATTGGATGCTTCCCAGCGGAAGTTCTTTTTTGGGCTTCTTTGAGGTTCCTGATTCCTATTCCTTCATGTCCGGGCATTCTTTTTCTTCCGCTTTATGCGCTACAATCATTTTCTACTACCATCGCAAGACTGGTATTGTGGCTATTGTTGTCGCGACGATTATCGCTTTTTCTCGCCTCTATTTTGGTGTTCATTACCCCACTGATGTTATCGCAGGCATTATCTTTGGAGCCGGTTCAGGAATTCTTACCATCTTCTTAGCTAATAAGTTCTACGATAGAATTATTGCTTGGATTGTTAAGTTATTCCAAAAGAAGAAGCAAGATAACGCTTAATTCCTTATTAGTTTACGTCTAAAGCCTTTCTTTAACGAGAAAGGTTTTTTATTAATAAAAAGGCCTAAGAATAATCTTAGACCTCAATAATTATTAGAGCAGAACTTAAATTCGAGAAAGTGTTATTGTCGCATTGGAGGAAGAGAGACTATCAATAGTGAATGTCCATCCAAGGTTAATGTTGCTATTAAGTTTTCCAGAATTAACGAATTGTCCGGCGACATTACTCATGCTGAAGCTTTGACCATTTGTGAAGAGATTACTAGCAGAAAAATCTGCTGTAGGAGTATAGTCCTCAGAAGAATTATTTCTGATTAACTGCAGTAAATTGTAGTTAGCATAGCTAGACCCTAATGGAGAAATATAATCAGCTGCTTCAGAGGAATAATAGGTGTTAGACATGGCGGTATAAACATTACTGGAAGTTGGATCTGTAGACAAGGTGGTTTGATAACTGCCAGAGAAACGCCTTGTCAATCGAGCATCAACGTGCCATAAACGAATGCCAGGAACAGTTGGTCCCTTTGGATATCCTCCACCATATTGATGGGTGGCATCAAACTCATTTAAGCCGGTTGGAGTATATAACTCAAGGAGCATATATTCATCAAAAGGAGAATCATTGGTGTTCCAGCTTGGAGTTAAAAGAATTAAATCGTGGGAGCTCTGGAAATCGCCAATGGTGATAGTGGCACTGGACATAGGAATATAAGGTTTAGCCCAGCCAAGAGCCATTACTGAAAACGGATCATGGCCGCCGACGTTATAGTCTTGCATCGAGAAGCCACCGGCGGGATTGTATTGTTTGCTGTAATCGTAGTAATCATCTAAGCCCAAGACGTGTCCCATTTCATGAATAAAGGTGTGAGCATCAATAGTGCAATATGAGGTATCACCACTTGCATAAGATGTTCCGGCTCGACTTGAGGCGGTATTGCTTCCATACATGAAGTCATATGAAGCCCAGAAATAAACATTTGGACCTGGGCTGACGACATCGTTTAAAGAAGACTTTTGTAACCAGTAGCAGTATGCCCACATATTGTAATCATCAATAGATTCATTGTTTATTAATGCACTATAGTCTGGTGAACCATAAATGAGCATGACGCCATCGAGATAACCATTATCATCGCGATCATAATCACTTCTTGATTCACTGGGGTTGTTTGTGAAATACCAGTTTGTAGCAGATTCAACAAGCATGGAGGTAAGATCGCTTCCATCGGTCTCGCTATAGTAATAGGTCGAATATTGGTTGGCAGGATACCAATCGGTAACGGTGCCCTCAAGAGTAAGGGTGCCTTTAGATTCTTCTTCGTAGAAAGATTTAACGCTGTTCCAGCCAGTTTCAGCTTCCGTGCCAAAATAAGCTTTTTGCAAGTCGGAACGGACATTAGATTTCTTAGCTTCCGAAGTGATATAGGTACCTGAATCAAGGAACCACACAGGGATGATTAATAGTTTGCCTGTCCCAACAGAAGGGCAACTATCAATGTTATAAACATTATTCTCAACATAGTCCATATAAGTCGATTGAAGGGTTACTTTTTCGACTTCAGGGGCAACTGAAACAGAAACTGAACAGGTAGCGGTAAAACCGCCATCTTCGGATGTCGCAGTAATTGTGGTGTTTCCTTCGGTAAGTCCAGAAACAATTCCATCTGCAACTGTCGCCACCGCTTCATTACTAGAACCCCAAGCGACGTTCTTATTGGAAGTATTGCTCGGTGTAAAAGTAACAACTAGTTCACTAGTTTGATCAGTATATATTTCTAAGTTGGTGGGGGATAGAGAAATGCCAGTCGCCTCAACATATGAAACAGTGACATTGCAAGTGGCAGAAATACCACTTCGATCTTTAGCGGTAGCGGTAACAGTCGCCTCGCCTTCGCTAATAGCAGTCACGAGACCATTGGAGACGCTAACGGATTCATCATTTGATGTCCACCTTAATGATTGGATAGTAGCATCAGCCGGGAAGATGGTTGGGGTCAATTGATATGTCTCATTAACCGATAGATTTAGTTCAGTCTCGTCTAAGACGATACCAGTCACTAAAGTAGTAAAAATGTTAAAGTCGCATGCAGCGATAGCGAATGACATTAATACAGCCAGGGGGATTAGTTTAAATATTTTCTTCATATACTTCTCCTTAGTTATGAATTACTAAGATTACTCACTTTATTCCTATGAATCAAGATTTTTGTTATCAAAATGTGATTTTTTTATAGCCACAATAAAATTATACCCAAAAACGAAATTAAAGTCATTTTAAAGGCAATTTTTTTATTGACAAGTTCGTATGCGAACCTTAGACTATATGAACTATGAAAAAAGAAAAGCTTTGTCCACCAAATCGAGAACCAGAACTGCTTGGTCTATTCCGCTACCTAAGCAAACAGTTGGATTTATCATTTAACGCCAGATTGGAAAACTCAGGATTAACAAGCCAACAGGGTCGAGTGATATTTTATATTCATTATCACAACATGGTTTTGAACGAAATCATTAAACAAAGCGATCTAGAACGCCACTTCCACTTAAGTAAGTCGACAGTCAGTGGGCTGGTTAAAAGATTAACCAATAATGGATTTATTGAGAAGGCTGATGTGCACCATCACTACGCCATTAGTCTCACCGAAAAGGCTAAATTAACAATAAATAACTTTAAAAAAGCTAACGAGGAAACGAGAGACAAACTTCTAAATGGTTTCTCAGAAGAACAAAAAGAAGAAATGATAAAATCATTAAAACATATGATTGCGAATATGGAGGCTCAAAAAGATGTGGAATAAGATTAAATTGATTTTAAAAAGCGTTAGACAATATAAGAAATACGCAATATTAACACCCTTATTTATGGTCGGTGAAACTCTTTTAGAGAGCTGTTTGCCTTTCATTATGTCCCTCTTCATTGATGTGGTTTTGAAGACAAGCGGTATCAGCGATTTTACTACTCTTTATGAAACGAGCAATCTTCCCTTTAAAATCAGTTTGATGTGGTTGATTATCGCTATGGTCAGTATGGCAATTCTTTCTTTATTTTTTGGAATTATGGGTGGTCGATACGGCGCCAAAGCTTCTGTCGGATTAGCCACTAACTTGAGAGCGGACCTTTTCCGCAAAATTGAGTCTTTTTCATTTGCCAATATCGATAAATTTTCCACCTCTAGTCTCGTTACCCGCATGACAACTGATATTCAAAGCGTTCAGCAATCATTCCAAATGTTAATTCGCATTGTCTTTCGTGCGCCTTTAATGATGATATTCTCCGCCGTCATGGCGTTTGCCACTGGAGGACACGTCGCTTGGATTTTTATCGCCCTCATTCCCATATTAGGAAGCGGGTTATTCTTTATTATTCGCGGAGCTATGAAAATCTTTACCAGGGTTTTCAAAAGATATGACAAACTAAACGAATCCGTTCAAGAGAACGTCTCAGGAATTCGTGTCGTTAAATCATTTGTCCGCGAAGAATTTGAAAAAGAAAAATTCAACAAAGCTAGTGATAATGTCACTTATGACTTTGTAAAAGCCGAAAAGCTGATTTCTTTAAACAACCCTTTAATGAACACCACCGTACATATTTCAAATATTCTTGTCGTAGGTATTTGTTCCTATTTAATATCTAAAACAGCTGGTTGGGATCCAAGTGGTGAAGGCCGACCCATTTTTAATGGAGTGTCGGTTGGTCAACTTTCTGCCTTACTAACTTATGGAATTCAAATTTTGATGTCCATATTGATGATTGCAAGCATTCTCGTCATGTTTGCGATGTCACTTGAAGCCATTCGCCGCATCGGAGAAGTTCTTGAAGAAAAACCGAACATCGTCAATCCAGAAGACCCCATTATGGAAGTCGCAGATGGCTCAATTAGTTTTGATAATGTCGATTTCAAATATTCTTCTAAAGCTGAGAAAAATACTCTAGAAGATATCAATATTCATATCAAGCCCGGCCAATTTATCGGCATACTAGGTTCAACCGGTTCAGGAAAGACCAGTGTCGCCAATCTTATTTCCCGCCTCTATGATGTTTCAGATGGAGTAGTTAAGGTCGGTGGTCAAGATGTTCGTAAATATGACATCAAGACACTTCGCAACAATGTCGCGGTCGTCTTACAAAAGAATGTTTTATTCTCAGGTACCATCGCCGACAACTTGAAATGGGGTAATGAAAACGCCACTCCAGAAGAGATGACAAGAGCCTGTGAAATAGCCCAAGCTCAAGAGTTTATCTCTCAGATGAAAGAAGGATTGAATTCTCACATCGAACAAGGTGGATCCAATGTCTCAGGCGGGCAGAAACAAAGATTATGTATCGCTCGGGCAATTATTAAAAAACCAAAGGTATTAATTCTCGATGACAGCACCTCCGCAGTTGACACAAAGACTGATCGTTTAATTCGCAAAGGATTAAAAGAGGATCTTCCCGAAATGACCAAAATTGTCATTGCACAACGTATTTCTTCTATTGAAGAAGCGGATCAAATTATTATCTTAAATGATGGAAAAGTGAATGCTATCGGAACACATGAAGAGTTAATTGCTCATAACAAGATTTATCAAGAAGTGTATTACACACAAAATAGAGCAGGAGGTGAAAAATAATATGCCACCAATCAGAATAAGAGAGAGAGGCCGCGCCAAAAAAGGCACGATGCTTCGCCTTCTTAAACAATTATTTAAGCTATACCCTGGACGCCTTATTATCAATGCTTTCTGCATCGTTTTTAACGTTTTCGCTAACCTATGCTCATCCATCTTTAGTGGATTGATTGTCAGTATCCTAAACGCCGCTATTAAAGAAAATGGCGGAACCTTTAATATCTTTGATATTACAAGAATGTATACCGGATCAGCGATGGGAAATAGTTTCACCATTACTTCAAATATCCCCATTCTTCTCATTGGGATGGCTAGTATCTATTTCTTAGGTATCTTTGCTTCTTGGTGGTGGACTCGCTCAATGGCGATTATTACTCAAGACTTCCTAAATAAATTTCGCAAGAAGTTGTTTAATCACATGCAAGATCTCCCAATTAAATATTTTGATACCCACGCTAGAGGCAACACCATGTCAATCTACACTAATGATATCGATACAATTCGCCAATTTATATCCCAATCTTTACCAGAAATACTTCGCACCACTTTAGCCGTGAGTTTCAGTTTAGCTCTGATGCTCATCAATAGTGTGTGGATGACTATTGTCGTGTTATTAGGAACTAGCGCTGTCTTATTGAACACCAAGTTCATCGGCGGAAGAGCCAGCAAATTTTTCATCAAACAGCAAAAGGCTATCGGAGCAGTGGAAGGTAATATTGAAGAATCCATCAATGGCTTAAAAGTCATCAAAGTCTTCACCCATGAAGAAAAATCAGCCGAAGAATTCGATAAGCTAAACGATGAATTATCCTCCTATTCAACCAAAGCTAATATCGCGGGAAACATTACGATGCCCATTAACGGAAACATCGGTAATTTCACTTATGTTCTCACCGCGTTTATGTGCTTCTTAATCTTTGCAGTTCCTGGTTTTAGAAATCTCACTCTTACTAGTGGCTTAGTCGATATGCATCTCAACACCGAAGCCTTTGGCTCCACCATTGTCACGTTCTTAATGCTCAACCGTATGTTTAATAACAACATTGGGAACCTATCACAGCAAGTGATGTTTATTGTGATGGGTATGGCGGGAGCCTCTCGTTGCTTTGATTTATTGGATGAGAAGCCGGAAGTCGATAATGGTTATGTCTATCTCACTAATGTGATTCATAACGAAGATGGAACCTTCACTGAATCCGAAGAACACACTCATTATTACATGTGGAAATATCCTCATAAAGATGGAACGATTGAATATCGCGAATTAAAGGGCGATATCATTCTCGACCATGTTGATTTCGGTTATAAAGAAGATAAATTAGTCCTTAAAGACTTATCAGTTTATGCACGACCAGGACAAAAGATTGCTTTAGTCGGGGCAACTGGGGCAGGCAAAACCACAATTACTAACTTAATTAATCGTTTCTACGACATCGCAGATGGAAAAATCCGATACGATGGCATAAATATCAATAAGATTAAAAAGGCCGACCTAAGAAGGTCTTTAGGCATTGTTTTGCAAGACACCAATCTTTTCACTGGAACGGTCATGGAAAATATCCGTTATGGCAGACTGGAAGCCAGTGATGAACAAGTCTATAACGCTGCCAAAATCGCTAATGCCTATGATTTCATCACTCGTTTGCCCAATGGTTTTAACACCATGCTCAGTGGAGATGGATCAAATCTATCACAAGGCCAAAGACAATTGCTTTCCATCGCTCGAGCCGCTGTGGCGGATGCTCCAGTGATGATTCTTGATGAAGCCACTTCATCGATTGATACCCGTACAGAAAAACTCGTTCAAGATGGGATGGATAAATTAATGGAAGGCCGCACCGTCTTTGTCATCGCTCACCGTCTTTCCACTATTCAAAATAGCGAAGCCATTATGGTTCTCAACGATGGCGAAGTTATCGAAAGAGGAAATCACAAAGATTTAATCGGTGTGAAGGGAATGTATTACCAGCTTTATACGGGAGCCTTTGAGCTCGAGTAAAAGCTATTGCTCAGTTCTTACCAAAGGAAGATCCGCTCGCGGATTTTCTTTTTTTATGATTGTTAAATAAATAATTAGCAAATAAAGACCAGCCACTAAAGCCACTCCTGCGTTGGCGAGGAAGTAAATAGGGAGATTACTTGTATTAGGAGCCAGGAAGTTAAAGATAGTGTCATTAATCGTGTTAAACAAGAAATGGAAGATGATACACATCGATATGCTTCTTCCGTATTCATAAATGAAGCCAAGGATAATACCTAATCCAAAGGTATAGATAATTTGAATGAAATAGGAGGGGTCAAAAGTAATGAGATAGTTGGTGATGTGAAGGAGAGCAAAGATGCCCGCGCTGATGATGATGCGCCAGAAGCGAGACTTCACTTTGTCTAGATTTGGTATGAGCAATAAGCGGAAGATTACTTCTTCTTTTAAAGCCGTAAAAACCGTGAGGGTCGCGTAGAGAAAAAATGTCCAATTCATTGAACCTATAATGTCAGAGGGCACAAAAGCTAAATAGGCAAAATTGGATGCACTGACAATGATTAAAGGAATGAACAAAAGAATGTTTCTTTTTACCGGCTTAAAAGGGTAGGTTTGCAGCACACTTCTTTTCTTAGAGTAAAAATAGACAAAAATTAAAAAAGCGATGTTCATCGCTGAATAAGTAAAAAAATAAACCCAGGTATTCTTAATGAAATCGCTGAGGGGAAAAGTGTTAAGAAAGATAAAGACAAAGACAATTAAAAGCCAGTCGAGAAATTTACGCTTTTCCATTTTTTTGATCCTTGAAAATGAGATGTTTAAATAAGAAATAGAGAGGAATCGCTAAAGCAAGCAGAACTATTGACCAGATTTGACTGGGCGAAAAAATGCCGATAAACGCTCCTCTTTCATCTCCGCGAATAAATTCGATAAGGAAACGGAAGATTCCATATGCAATAAGATAGACAACGAATGTATATTTGAATGATTTCTTAAAGGCCAAGAGGATCAAAAAAGCAGTGAGAATAAAGAGAAAAATTGACTCATATAGTTGGGTGGGAATAAATGTTTTCCCTGCGGAAGGGAAATAGATACCATACCATTCAGTGGTTTCTAAGCCATGACAGCATCCTTCTAGGAAACAACCAATTCTACCTATCGCGTGGGCTAATGTGATACAAGCGGGAGCAATAACTAAAACTTTTGTGATATCGCCCTTCGAGTGTTTGCGAATAAATATTTGATAGATAAGTAAATAGCCAAAGACACCACCAAATAAGCCACCATAAAAAGTCATTCCCCAGGTCCATTGATAGGAGGAGGAATCTTGAACAAACTCATAAATATTTTGAAATAAAATAGCGAAAATTAAGCCGCAAGCAATGGCAAATGATCCACAAATGACGATATCCACCATTTCTTCTTTGCTGGTCTTTTTATAACGAAGAAATAAGTAGAGTAAGACAAAAGCTGCCACCAGAGCGAGGACCATCATCAGGGAATATGAATCAATGAAGCCAAAAATTATTGGGTACATATTAAAGTTATTATACACAATTATTAATTTCGTTAATAAAAAAGGGTTAATCATTAACCCATATAATTTAATTGATGGATGCTTCTATCAGTTTATCTTGGTGAAATCATCCAAATCCGGATGATGACGTTCAAAATTATTTGAGATAGTAATCTGATTCTTAATGTATTGTGTCTCTTGAATCTCATAGTAGAAATAGTTGGCTAATAGATAATTGGTAAAAGTGGTATTCAAAACGAAGGTGAATTGGTTGCCACTATGGATTTGATTAAGCTTAAGATCAACTTTTAATGATCCTTCGCCTGCTGATTTAATCGAAATCTTCTGGGTGTCAAAAGAATCGCCAGGTTGTTTATAGAAATCATCGTTTAAAAATGGGTTGGTCATTCCGGCAGTCGCGACACTTACGAGAAGATAGTCGAGTGGTTCGTTACCCAAATATAAATTATGGAAGCTATCTCTAATATCAATAAATGTGGCGTCGGTTTCAGCATCAAATGCTGTTTCTGTGTAGTTTTTGTTTCCTTTACCATCATTCATCACGACATAGAGAAAATCTTCTTTAACATAAGTCCATTGTTCCGAAAAAGTTTCTGAATCTGTTCCAGATACCTTATTAAAGGCAGTGACTTTTTGATAAGCGTAATGATGAGCGACATCAACGATAAAATTTTGCCAGATTTGTTTGATTTGAGTGGTCTTTGTGGGGGTGACTTCTTCCACAGTTCTTTCAATCGAAAAAGCCGAAGGAGCGACAAACTCTGCGCTCACTTGTTGGGCCCTAATATTGTTTCCTTGAATCAAACCTTCGCTTAATGACAAAGATGATTCCGAACCGCAAGCGGTCAGGAGTGAAACAAGACCTAAACTGATAATTGATTTATACTTACTATTCATGTTGATTTCCTAGTGCTTACTTATTTTATGTCATTTAGTTTTGTATTTGTATCTTTTTTGGTAAAAAAGAAAATATCTATGCAATAAATTTTGTTTCAATAAAATGCTCAATAAAAAAGCGGAAGAATCTCTCTTTTAAATTAGATTCGATAATTGAGGAGGCTTTTTTGCGGAACTTCTCGAGTGTTTTTTCAAGGAAAGTCCCAGCTTCATGTTGGGCCCTTTTTTCTTCGATGGTCTTTTTTATTAGTTCAACAAAAAGTTCATAAGAATAAACTGGTAAGTCATCGGAAATATTTAATTCTAAAGCGAGAAGTTCTAAACTGCGGACAAACAAATCTTCATCATCCATGCTCTTTTTGCGGACATCTTTAAAAATCAGTTCAATAACTTGATCAGATTCCGCTCCGAAGCAGTTAATTATCTTACTGAAATATCGATGAGAAGGAAAATCTCCATCAAAGGTAAAAAAGAACCCCTTAAGTTTGCCAAAGTGTTTCATGACATCGTGATATCCTCGCGTGATGTTCTTTTGAATTGGTTCTTGTTCAAAGTTTAAAAGCGAACCTAAAGAAACATAAGGAGCGATGTAAGTGACATTTTCGTATTTCAAATACGCCATATGTTGGGGGTTCAAAGAAAATAATCGCATATCAATGGTGATGACCTCATCCGCCCCATATTCAAAAGCGAGAGTCATCGGAACATTATCGGTATAAAAACCGTCGATGTATTTGACTTTGTCAATGACCTCAGGAGGAAAAACTGGCACACATGCACTAGATGCGTGCAAGTAAGGTATAATCTTATCTTCAGGAAGATCGTTAACACATAGAAAAACAGGCTTTAAACCTGAAAACTTGGTGACGACAATTCCTAATTTTATTTTGCTATTTTTAAGTTTGTTAATATCGAGAGAGTTTTTAACTAATTCTTTAAAGGGGGTTATATCGGCAGACAATCCGTTTTTGAAGTAGATTCCCGCCCATTGGGTAAAATCGCTCAAAGAATAAGAGTAGCGATTACCAAAGATTAAATCTTTGGAAATACTTAATCCGTTTTTCATCACTTTATTGGCGGTTATGCTATTCCATAATGCCTCTGCTTCGTTCATCATTCCACTGGCATAGAAAGCGCCGTTTAAGGCTCCGATTGATGTCCCAGTGACAATATCAAAAGTAAAGCTCAATTCATTTAAGGCTTTGATTGCTCCGACCTGATAAGCACCCAAAGAGCCACCTCCGGCTAAAACAAGCGCTAATTTTTTAGTCATTATTTCACATATCCTTTAATGCTAAATAGGCTATTTAAGACATCGACAAAGCTCATTAATCCATCACCAGATTTTGCTCTTCGCTTTTCAATATTTGAATTGGTAAAAGCGAAACATCTCTGTTTGATGTCATCCCAGTTGTAATCAGAAAAAATAAAATCAGCAAATTTTTGACCTTCCGCCTCTCCAATATCAATCATCTCGTTTAGTTTATCTTTAGATAAAGAGAAGGAAGTAATGTCTTTTTCTAATTCGAGAGTGACATCAACATCGATGACAATCGTCTTATCAGGAAACAGTTTGACTGGGGGATAGTATTTTGGATAGCAATGCAAGATGATTACCATGTCTAAATCTTCGTGGAGCATCGGATAGATAGGAATATTATCAGTCGCTCCACCATCGATAAAAAGGGCGTTTTTATGAAGGCGGTGGGGTCCATTGATCATTGGGAAAGACATTGAAATATTCAAAGTGGTGCGAATATCATTTCTATCCATGTTGTTCAAATAGAAATAATAGGTATTGAGACCCACTACCTTTGTGCCTGTCACATAGGTTGGCAAAGCCATACCGCCATTTTCGACCGCATTAAATATTTTGTTAAATAAACTATTTCGGACATAAAGAGTTAAGGCTTTGGTTGATTCAATATCGAACTTCCGATAGAGATTGAGCATGTTGTCATATGTCTTACAAGAAATGGAATAAGCATTAATTGAGCCAATTGAAGAAGCGGAAAGCATCTTAATTTTTTCGTAGCCTATTTTTTCAACGATTTTTTTGGCAAAGGCGAGTTGAACTGCTCCGCGAGCTAAACCGCCAGAAAGGACAATGCCAATGTTTTTTACCTGTTTATTTTCCATATGGCCTTCTCGTCTCAGAAATCACGCGAGCAGCAATGAAAAGTGTGGTGTTAAATAAGAATAGAGATGTCGCGATGAAGGAAACATAGACGATGATTTTATCAAGTAATGAAATGGTTTCAGTGGATTGGAAAGTTAAAGAGATAAGGAGAAAGATGAGAATAACGAGGGAAAAAAGCCAGTTTAATAGGCCATCTCCAATCGTTTTTAATGGTTGAATGCTCTTTCTTTCCGCGATGCAAAAAGTTGTCGCGGTAATTGTGCTGATAATGAAATATAAAGGGATAACAAAATAAGCTATTGTCACAAACTGAGTCGGGAGTAAGATGAGCAATAAAACAAATAAGCCAATGGCAAAGAGATTAATTCTCTCAAAAGCGTGCATTAGTCCTTTTGACCGTGTCAACACTCCAACAATGGTCATTAAGCCTAATCCAATCACATAGCCATAGATCGAAAAATAGTGACCAGAATAAAAACCAAAAAATAAATCGAGGATGATTCCGAGAAGGAAAAAGTTTACGCAAATGATATAAATAATTGAACGAACGGACATTCGAGAATAATTGCCTAATGGAATATATCTATCAAAAAATGACATTTTCTTCTTTTTTACAAGATTTCCACAGTAGGGACAAACATCTACTTTTTTATTATAAATAAAACCACACTTATCACATTTCATATTAATCTCCGATATAAGATATCTTATTTAGTATAAACATAATTTAGACATTCTTAAAGAACGATTAGATGAAACTAATCCTCGATATATGGATAGGAGTGGCAATTAATCGTTCTGCCACACGACTTTTAATCGACCGACATTGCTATTGACTTGGTCATCAGCATAAAAATCAGGGACAGCCGATCCAGTAGGAGCGGTCGAGTTAAGCAAATCAATTGCAGTCTGGACAACAGTGTCAAATGTGAATTCAATATTAATCGATAAATCATCTTTGTCGATGCTCATCGTTTCATTACCCGCTAAAGCCGTAGCAATCATGTCAAATAGAGCTGACACTAATTGGCCTTCTGTCTCAGAAATTGTTGTTTCTGCCGAATCAAATATGACGACCTCACCAAACAGAATTTGACGAGTGATAAATTTCATCGCAATTGATGAACCTGATGAAGGAGCGGTGGAATCATATTCCGTAACGAAGACAACATTGGTCTGGCATCCGTTGATGTTCAAGCCAACGGCTAAGTAGATAAAATCACCTTCGACATTAGAGACAAAGTTGCAGTAAAGATTGTCAATTGTGATGTATTGTACAGTCGCCACTTCATCAATATAAGCACTGACAATGAAAGTCGTGCCAATCAAATCGATATTGGCTAAATATCCATTAAGTTCAGCTTCAGTGATATAAGAAAGCGTTGGATCAGGGCTGCTCTTGAAAGCAGTGATTTGGGGAAGTGTATATGAACTAAAATCAGGAATGTGGGTCAGCATAATGGTGGCTGGGTCATCGCTTGGTGGTATACCAGAGTTGTCATTGAAATAAGTGTCGAAATTTGTTTTAACGGCAGCGCTATCAGTAGCAACAATAGTGCCATTTTCCATCTTAGCTTCGGTATCATCGGCAGCGGCATCTAAAACGGTGGTCAAATCGAGATTGTATCCACCATCGATGTAATCGTTATTCATTAGTTGAGTAAGAACTAGTTTAGCTTGTAACTGACCGTCAAAATCAAAATCTAAGATATTCTTTCCTAATAATTCGGAAATGATTGAGAAATATAATGGGGTTGATCCTTCCCCTGTCAAGTTTTGAATATCAGCCATAAGATTTGCTTCTGGGTAGATAATCATTCTCTCTTTAATGTTAATCTCTAAATGGAGATAATCATCAAGAAGACCTTCAATATAATCGTCAGTAATATAATTAGAAACAATTGAGGCGGTGAAAGAAAGGAGACCTTGTAGACGACATAAAGCAATGTCTTTAATTTGAAAAATAAAGGCATTACTAACATCATCCTCACTTATCAGTGTCTTGATAATGACTTTAGATTTGAAGAAGCCAAAACTTAAATTGATATAGAAATCGTATTTTTCTCCATCAATTTTGACGTCCAGCTGTGGTACGTATTTTTTAACATCATCAGGGGAGGAACTGGTTACAGCGTAAAGAAGTTGATTAAGATCATCCTGTGTAATTACTAAATCTACTCTTTCGTCTCCGGGATCAGTGGTGTTGTCTAGAGAATCAACAAGAGAACTGCTGAAAATCTCATTGATTTCCATATCGGGGTCGACGTTAATTGCGTTTCTCGTTGGATCAAAGAATAATCCAAAAAATGTCGCGATAGGCAAAACAACAACAATTAGTAAAAAAATTAAAAAGCCAATCCATCCTTTGCTTTTTTTCTTTTTTGGGGCAGGAGTTGGTTGCTTAAATGAGCTTTCATTAACGGAAAAGGTATTATTTGTATCCATTTGCGTCTCCTTAGTGAGGTATGTTCAACTTTATTATAAACATCATCAGACAGATAAAAATAGTGATATGATTATTTTATTAAATACCAATTATATGAACACGATTAAAAAATTTTTCATCCGAGTATATCAAAAAATTCTATATTTTTTCACCCTGTTTTTAAAAATCAGAGAGCCAAAGGTCCTTATCGGCCCTGAGGCAATTGATGAATTGCCAAGTTTGCTCGACCAATTAAAAAAGAATAAAGCTTTGCTTGTGACCGATGCGACAATTTCAAGCCTTGGCCTGGCTGATCCTTTGATGACTTCTCTTGTTTTAAAACGTTTCCCTTTTGCTCTTTTTAATGAAGTCGAAGTAAACCCCAAGATTACGACAATTGAAAAGGGTTTGAAGATATATCTAGAAGAAGGGTGCGATTGTGTCATCGCCTTAGGCGGAGGTTCAGTCATGGACTGTGCTAAAGCCATCGCTGCTAGAAGTAGTAATCCTTCTAGAAGTGTAAGAGACATGCATGGTTTATTAAAAGTAAGACATAAGTTGCCGTTGCTTATTGCTATTCCCACCACTGCTGGAACAGGAAGCGAAACTACCTTAGCTGCTGTAATAACTGATGAAGAACATCAAGAAAAATACAGCATAAATGATCCTAAACTTGTTCCTGAAGTTGCGATTTTGGACTTTACACTTTTAAATAAACTCCCTAATCATTTAGTTTCCACTACTGGTATGGATGCATTAACACATGCAGTTGAAGCCTATATTGGAAAGGGCAACACTCCAAAAACAAGAAAATACGCTCTTTCAGCAACAAAATTAATATTTGAAAATATTGTAAAGGCCGCAACTGATGGGGATAATCTTTCCTATCGTTCAAATATGCAAATTGCTGCTTATCAAGCGGGCGTGGCTTTCACAAGAGCCTATGTTGGAACTGTTCACGCCTTAGCGCATGGATTAGGTGCATTTTATAATGTACCACATGGATACGCAAATGCGATAATCCTCCCAATTGTCTTAAGAAAATATGGCCATTCAGCAACCAGATCGCTTTCCCAATTAGCGGATGTCGTCTCTTGCCCCAAGATGGAAAAAGATAAAGATAAAGCTGATTGGTTTATCACTCAGATTGAAAATATGAACAAAGTTTTAGGAATTACAAATCGTTTTCATGAAATTATTAAAGAAAATGATATTCCTAAACTCGCAAATCATGCTTATAAAGAAGCTATTCCACTCTACCCAACTCCAACATTGTTCACCAAAAAAGAATTGGAAGAGTTATATTACGAAATTCGTGGGTAATAAAATTAATAAATTGTTTTTGGCTTAGTGAGTATTTTTCGTATTCCACCACGAGGATTATCACAATCGCCTTCGTATCGAGGAATAATATGCATATGGCAATGCATGACTGTTTGTCCTGCTTTTTCGCCACAGTTAAAGCCAACATTAAAGCCATCAGGGTGGTACTTTTCATCAATGTATTGTTTAACCTTCAAAGATAATTGATAAATGGCAGCAATTTCATCTTGTGTCAGATCAAAAAATGTTTTCGCGTGGCGCTTTGGAATTATTAAAGTATGGCCATCAGAAACTGGAAAATTGTCTAATATGGCAAAAGCAAAATCGTTTTCAAAAAGAAAGTCTTTGTTTTTATTGATAAAGCAAAAGGGACAATCCATTATAAAATCTTCACATTTGTTAGTTCTAAAAAGTCAGGAAGCGTTTCACACCAAGCACAAAAATTGTGCCATTCTGTTAAGCGGTGAAATCGACGTTGAATATACATGGTTTTTAATTGTTGGTAATTGGTTGTCATCGTCGCTCCAAGACAAAAGCCACAAGGTAAAGAGGCAACTAATTCTCTCCATTTACTGACCTTTTCAGAAGAATCATCAGGTATTTGCAGGTATTTTTCTTTTAATTTTTCAACTAAGGCGAGCACTTCCGGATTAGTATCGCTAACTGCTTGAGTTCTAACATCAAATTTTAATAAGCAGTGCATTGTAGATTGACTAGAGACAAAATCAAACCAGTGATAACGTTGTGCTTGTTTCCACCAATAAAGAGGGGCAGTAACATCCATTTGGACAATAATTCCTTTGAGAAAATTATCATGGCCCAAGCCGTTTCTAGCACTGCCTAATTTTTGGGCTCTTAAACGATCTTTGTCGGTGACATCTCCGTCATCGATTATTGTGCGCATTGGATTTCCAGATGCTTTATAAGCTTTGTCAAGGCCGAAGACAGAAGTATTCTTAATGTTAAATTCCATAATTATCTCCTACAATTTCTAATAGATTTTCAAATAATGCTAATCTTGTTAATAGACCTACTCCTCCAGGAACAGGGCTTTGAAACTTAACGGGCAAATCAGGAATGGCATCCCCATGTAGTCCAGTTTCATCTCTAGTAATGCCTACATCCATAACGATTGCTTCACTCTTATATTGGAAAGTGTGATCTAAGAAACCTTTTTTCCCAATTGCAACAACAATTATGTCGGCGTGGGAGATATAAAATTCTTTATCTTCGCGGCTTGTTTTTGAATGAAGAACGGTGACATTCGCGCTTTCTTGAAGCAATAAACGAGCCATTGGCTTTCCAACAATATTGCTTCGTCCAAGAACGAGTGCGTTTTTGCTTAAAATAGGGAACTGTTCATGATGAAGAAAATTCATGATTCCTTTTGGGGTACAAGGAGAGAGTTTGCTCAAAGGATGGAAACCATCAACATCTTTATGAGGGGCAATCGCCAATTTAATTTTGTTTTCGTCAATTTGCTTCGGAAGAGGCATTTGAACGATGAAACCATCAACAAGCTTGTCGTTATTGAGTCGGTCAATAACTTTTAAAACTTCTGCTTCACTGGTGTCGATAGGAAGTTTAATAAGTTCGGCTTTTACGCCTAATTCAAGAGCGTCTTTCAATTTTCCATTCACATATGCGGTGCTCCCAACATCTTCATTTATTTGAACAATAACTAAAAATGGAGGCTTAGTCATTTTGCTGACAGTGTCTTTAATCTCTTCTTTTCTAATTTTCACATACTCTTTTATGGTCATTTTATTTTACCGAAATCGCAATTTCTCTTCCTTCGTATTGACGTATTTTTACTCCTGCTAAGTTAAGCATTTTCATAGATGCTTGCACAGCAAAAGAATCTTTATATTTATTTGAAACATAGACAATTTCTTTAATACCAACTTGAATGATTGCTTTAGCGCATTCATTACACGGGAATAATGAGACATAAAGTGTACATCCGCGTAATGCGGTCCCGTTTCTGGTGTTTAAAATTGCATTCATTTCAGCATGACAAACATATAAGTATTTGTTATTGAGACCTTCGCCTTTTTCCCAAGACAATTGACAATCATCGATATGACGTGGCATACCGTTATATCCGATTGACACGACTTTTTTATCGTCATCGACAATGCAGGCTCCGACTTGAGTGCTGGGATCTTTACTTCTTAAAGCAGAAAGTTGAGCAATGCCCATAAAATATTCATCCCAATTAATAATTAATTTTTCCATGGATTAATTGTAGCAAAATACAAAGGCTTATCATAGTTTTTTATATATAAAAAGAATGACTAGATGTGTCAATGTGTTCTATAATAGTATAACAATGGAATTCGTTGGAATTGATACATTTTCACTTCTTGACTTCGATAATTACGTATCAGTAGTTTTATTTACTCCTACATGCAATTTTCGTTGCCCTTTTTGCCACAACGGTGAGACTGTTTTGAAGAGCAATAAACAAATTTTCTTTGATGAAATTCTCACTTATTTAAAATCAAAAAAAGGACTAATCGATGCAGTAGTTATTAGTGGGGGAGAACCAACCCTCATGCCTGAGTTAAAACAGAGAATTCAACAGATTAAAAATCTTGGTTTTTTGGTTAAACTTGATACGAATGGTACAAACCCAAAATGTCTAAAAGAATTAATCGAGAATAATTTGCTAGACTATGTTGCGATGGATATTAAAAATAGTTTACCAGCCTATCCAAAAACGTGTGGTGTTTCTCAAGTTAATGAAGGGGAAATTATTAAATCTATTGAATTATTGAAGGATAATAAAGTTCCTTACGAATTTAGAACAACTCTTGTTGAGGAATTTCATGATGAGAAAAGCATTAAGGGAGTTGGTGAATTAATCATTGGCGCCAAAATTCTTTATTTGCAAAAATTTGTAGACCGCGATGGAATTATTGAAAAAGGACTTCATGAAGTCCCTTTAGAAATTGCACAAAATTATCAAGATTTGCTGGAATATTATGTTAATGATGTAAAATTGCGTGGTTATTAACCAATATATTTAATCGCTTCAAGAGCAGCAATCGCTCCATCATTAATGGCTGTCACGATTTGTCGGACAGTTTTTTTACGGGTATCTCCAATAGCGTATAGACCATCGGTTTTGGATTTCATATTATCATCTGTAATAATAAAACCCTTCTCAAGATCTACTAAATCTTTATATATCTCGTTGTGGGGTAATTGCCCAATCGCAACAAAAACATTGTTTGTCTTATATTCACGAATGGAGTGGTCCTTGGTGTTTTCAAAAACTAAGCCAGTCAATTCATCGTCTCCTTTAAATTCAATTAAATTCATCCAGGGAGTAATGATAATGTTCTCTGTTTTCTTAACTTTTTCAATGAGAATTTCTTCTCCAAAAAGCTTATCAAATAGAGTAAACATGTAGACTTTAGGACAGTAATTAGAAAGCAACATTGCATATTGTAACGCAGTATTTGCGTCCCCAATTAAATAGGCGTCTTGGCCCTTGTAGAAAGCTCCATCACAAACAGCGCAGTAGGAGATTCCTTTTCCCGAGAATTTATCTTCGTTGGGAAGATTCATATGACGGTGCGTGACCCCATTTGCGATAATGACTGCTTTAGCAAGATGTTCCCCATAATTTGTGGTGACTTTAAAAAGACCATTTTCTTTTTTAATCCCAGTTACATCTTCTAATTCAAATTCGGCCCCCAAATCACTAATTTGTGAGAACATTTGATCTGATAATTCTAGACCAGAGATAACTTTAATTGAGGGGTAGTTTTCCACTCTTGGTGAGGTTGCGATTTGTCCGCCAAAGTTTTCTTTTTCCAAGATTAAAACATTCTTGCCACTCCGAAGAACATATAATGCGGCCGTCATTCCTGCCGGACCACCACCAATAATTAAGACATCATGAACCATGCTTTTTTAAACTTTCTATATAGCCTTTAATGTTTGAGGCGTTCTCGTATACATCATATCCTTTTTCTGTTGGAACAATGAGGGTTGGTGCTTTGGTAATATCGTATTGCTCGGTCAAGTCACGTTGCTCTTCCGCATCAATGACGGTGTATTTGATTTGATCTTTATCTAAGAGCATTTTTGCCATCTTACAATTCGGGCATGTTTTTGTGGCAAAAAGAAGAATTTCTTTAGGAGTGGGTTTGACCTCTTCCTTTGGACCAGTTTCTTTATCGCATTGAACAGAGTGGGAAAGTTTGCTTTTTTCGATGTTATATTTTTCACGATTCTTGTATTCTTCGGTTTTGCCATCGTTCCAGTTTCGAACTGGACGATAATAACCAGTGATACGAGAATAAACTTCGGTTTCTTGTCCGCAGTGGGGGCAAGTAAATTGCTCACCAACCAAATAACCATGTTCCTTACAAATTGAGTATGTTGGGGACATTGTGTAATAAGGAATATGATAGTTCTCGGCAATTTTCTTTACTAAGTTCATGCAAGATTTCCAAGAAGGGAGTTTTTGTCCCAAGAATGCATGGAAAACTGTTCCGGATGTGTAGAGGGTTTGCAAACCATCTTGAACATCAAGAGCTTGATAAATATCAGAAGTAAAACTGACTGGTAAGTGAGAAGAATTGGTGTAATAAGGCGTGTGTCCTTCTTCGCTGGCTGTGATAATGTTGGGATATTGTTCCTTATCGTGTTTAGCTAAGCGATATGCAGTCGATTCAGCGGGAGTCGCTTCAAGATTATATAAATCACCATAGAGTTCTTGGTAATCAGATAATCTTTCTCTCATATGATTGAGGACGGCTTTTGTGAATTGGATGGATTCCGCCTGTGATAGATCCTTTTTTATCCAGCGAGCGTTTAAACATGCTTCATTCATTCCTACTAATCCAATTGTGGAGAAGTGATTGCTGAATGAACCAAGGTAACGTTTGGTATAGGGATATAAACCAGCGTCTAATAAAGCGGTAATGGTATTTCGTTTCACTTTAAGTGAGCGAGCGGAAATGTCCATAATTTTATCTAAACGAGTATAGAAATCTTTCTCATCAATTGCCAAATAAGCAAGGCGAGGCATATTGATAGTTACCACGCCGATGGAGCCAGTCGATTCACCTGAGCCAAAGAAACCACCGGATTTTTTGCGAAGTTCTCTTAAATCGAGTCTCAAACGGCAGCACATCGATCGAACATCACTTGGCTCCATATCACTGTTAACATAGTTAGAGAAATATGGGGTTCCGTACTTAGCGGTCATTTCGAATAATAGTTTGTTGTTTTCGGTTTCGCTCCAATCAAATGTTTTGGTAATAGAATATGTGGGGATGGGGTATTGAAAACCACGACCATTTGCGTCTCCCTCAATCATAACTTCAATGAAAGCTTTGTTAATCATCGCCATCTCGTTGACACAGTCTTTGTATTTGAAAGGCATTTCTTTACCACCGACGAGACAGTTGAGTTCGGCCATATCATTTGGAACAACCCAATCAAGGGTGATGTTACTAAATGGTGCTTGAGTTCCCCATCGTGATGGAGTATTAACACCATAAACAAAGGACTGAATGCATTGTTTAACTTCTTTAAAGGAGAGATTATCTTTTTTGACAAATGGAGCTAAGTAAGTATCAAAACTAGAGAAGGCTTGCGCGCCTGCCCACTCGTTTTGCATTATGCCGAGGAAATTGACCATTTGATTACATAGGGTAGAGAGGTGATTTGCAGGTGAAGAGGTAATCTTCCCCACAACTCCGCCTAAACCTTCTTGGATGAGCTGTTTGAGGCTCCATCCGGCACAGTAACCGGTGAGCATTGATAAGTCATGAATATGAATATCGGCTTGGCGATGAGAAGCAGATATTTCTGGATCATATATTTCGCTTAACCAATAGTTGGCAGTGACCGCTCCAGAGTTGGACAAAATTAAGCCACCTACTGAGTAGGTAACCGTGGAGTTTTCTTTGACTCTCCAATCATTAATCTTCAAATAATTATTTATAACATTTTTGTAATCGAGATTAGTCGCTCTAATTTCACGGAGTTGTTGATGTTGTTTGCGATAAATAATGTAGCTTCTTGCTACATCGACATAACCAGCTTGAATTAAAACAACTTCAACGCTGTCTTGAATGTCTTCGATATTGATCGTTTCTTCTTTTATCTTGGGGTTGAAATCAGCGGTGACACGTAGAGATAGCATCTCAATAATATCTTGATTATAGAACTTGTGTTCCGCCATAAACGCCCGCTCAATAGCCTTGCCGATTTTTTCGATTTTAAATTGTTCGAGGGAACCGTCCCTTTTTTTGACTTTTAACATAAAAAGCTCTCCTTTTTTAGGTGATAGAAAAACGCAAAAACGTTTTTAATGATAAGAAAGTGAAATAGATTATATATCCTATGACACTTGTGCCATTATCATATAAGAAATAATTGTACTATCAAAACCAAAAGACTTAAAAACTATACAGTGTATAAAAGATAACTTTGTTTGCCTTTACTAACTACTTTTCTTTGTTGTATTTTACTTCTTTTTTGAACATATAATTGATATAGGATAAAACGATGCATAAAAGTAATGAAGTAATCTATCAAATATTCCCCCGCAATCATTCTCATGAGGGCAATTTCATCAGTATCATTTCTGATTTGCCCCGTATAAAACAATTGGGCGTGGACATTATTTATTTAATGCCTATCAATGAAATTGGACAAAAGAATCGAAAAGGTCGGTGGGGTTCGCCGTATGCAAGTAGAGATTATTTTTCTATCTCCAGCGATTTAGGAACATTGAATGATTTCCAAAGACTCTGTCAAGAAACTCATAAGTTAGGTATGAAAATCATACTTGACATGGTTTTTAACCATACTTCCCCGGATAATGTTTTATTAAAAGAGCATCCCGAATTCTATTTTTACCGAAATGGAAAATTGGGAAATCGCGTTGGTGATTGGAGCGATATCATAGATTTAGATGTTGAAAGAATTGATACCCAGGACTATTTGATTAGTGTCTTGAGATATTGGATCAAACAAGGTGTAGATGGCTTCCGATTCGATGTTGCCACGATGATACCTTTAGCATTTTTCTCTAGAGCGAGACAAGAATTAGGAAAGCAGGTTATTTTCCTTGCTGAAAGTATTGACACATCGTTCTTCAATTGGCTAGCTAGTCAGGGTTATTACGCCACTAAAGATGAAGATATGATTCCGGTCTTTGATTCCCTTTATAACTATCATTGGTTTAGACAATTCGAGGGGTATCTGAAATATGGCAGCTCATTAAAATCAGTTGTCGATATATTAAACACACCTAGTAAAGTACTCAGAGCCAATTGTTTGGAAAATCATGATAACGAAAGAATCGCTAATTTACTCAATAAAGATAAAACACGATTAAGAAACGCTTTAGCGTTTGTCTTTTTCCTTCCTGGCTGTCCTTTTATTTATGCCGGTCAAGAATATGGAGTAGCACATAAACCAGAACTTTTTGAAAAAGACCCCGTTAACTGGAATGATAAGGATGAAGATATCTACCGCTTTATAAAATTATTAGTTAATCTAAAGCATAAGGATTCCAACAAAGAGTTAGATTCAATAAAAGTTTCTCTATTTGATAAAGATGGCCTTAAAATCGAAAAGGGAAATCTCATTGGCTTGTTTAACTTTGGTAATAAACCGCTTTCTATCGATATTGAAAATAATAAATATATGAATTTGCTTGGAAACAATATC
>Ga0265294_10000969_pt1 | contig 38906 bp, 51 predicted proteins | sample MunlanPumphouse3_FD_192504 | JGI IMG/M metagenome (GOLD analysis project Ga0265294, IMG submission 192504) | Groundwater microbial communities from a municipal landfill in Southern Ontario, Canada - Pumphouse #3 | ecosystem: Environmental > Aquatic > Deep subsurface > Groundwater | place... | reverse complement strand
AAAATATATTACATTTGAATTATCATTTTCATTATCAAATTGTTTTTTATTTAAAAACTGTAACTTATATTTATCTATATTTAATTCTTTTATACATGAATAATATTTTATTTTCTTTTTATCTAATACTTTAATAAGTTCTTTTTCTAAATCATTGTATTCTCCACAATTAAATATTACATTTTCGACTTCAAAATTCTCTACTAAATAAATTGCATCACCCATATGATCATAATCTCCATGAGTTGTTAATAATAAATCTATTTTAGATTTACCTAAACTTTTCATAAAAATAAGAGTATTATTACTAATATTATAATTTTTTACTCCACCAGTATCAATTAATATCGTTTCTTTTCGATTATATATTAAAATACTGTCTCCTTGTTTAACATCTAAAAAAGAAACATAAGTATTCTTATCTAATAAAGGTTTTATTTTAAATGATAATATTAGTAAAAAGGATAGTATTAAATATAACTTATTTCTTGAATAAATAAAAATTATTAATAAAATATAATATAATAAATACCATAAATTATTTACTTTAGGTATGACAATATTTAAAAAAGTAATATTACCTAAAAAAATATTTAAATGTTCCATAAAATTAATTAATAAATAATAAAAAGGCTCTAAGAACTCAAATATAATAGTTAAAATCGATGCGGGAAAAACTATTAAAGTAATTAAAGGAACAAACAATAAATTATTTAATGGTGATAATAAATTAATTTCATAATTATTTATTAAAGTAATTGGTAAGCAAAATAAAGTAGCAATAGTGCTAATATATAACAAACTTTTAAAATAATTATTATATTTATTATAACTAATAATTAATCCATAGGAAGCAATGCTAGAATATTGAAAACCAATATCAAAGATAATTTTAGGATCAAAAATTATTAGTAAAGAAATCGTTAAAAATAAAATATTTTTAGTTGTTATATTAAAATCATAATGTTTATTTAAAGAATATAAAATAAAAAATAATAAACTTCTAATTACACTTGCTGAATAATCAATTGTAAAAATAATAATACTTAAAATGGTAATTGTAATAAAATATTTTAATATTTTTTTAATATTGATTTTGTTTAAAAAAATAAATACTAAAGCAGCTATTAAATTTATTTGCGTGCTTCCAATTGCAAATAAATGAATTACGCCATTTCTTTGATAATTATAAAAAGATTCATCATTTATTGCGTTAGTCTCTCCAAGAGCAAATGCTTTTAATGAATCAGAAGTTAATTTATAAGAAGATATTTTTTTATATCCTTTATCTTTTAAATTATAAAATATATTTTTATTATTTTGTAATATTTTAATATCTTCTACTTTCATTAAATAAAAAATATGATGATTATTTAAATATTTTTTATAATTAAAAGAATTAGGTATCGTATTATTACTAGGGTAATATAATTCTCCTTTTAATAAAACTTTACTTCCTAAAGACAAATTTATGTCTCCATAATAATAAGCAACTATTTTTTCTTTGCCTTTCACGGTTAATGTGTATCGATCTTTATTTTTTTTGATATTAGTTATCATTCCAATTATTTGATTATTATTTAAATTATATTTACTTTCATATTTAATAATATATATTTTAAATAATGCTAGTAACAAACTTAATACTATTAAAATATAATAGATATAATTAAACGATAATAAAGTCTTTAATCTTAGCAAATATAGATGGCCCTATACCTTGAACATTCATTATGTCTTCAATAAAGGTAAAAGGTGTGTTAAATCGATAAGCAATTATTCGGTTAGCTACTATTTCTCCAATACCATTTAAAGTAGTTAATTCTTCAATATTAGCAGTATTAATATTAATTAATTCATTTTTTGTTGTTGTTATATATTTAGTAGTAGTTATTAATTTTGTAGCTGAAGTTGTTATTATATTCGGTATAGTAGTTGAAATTTTGGCCTTTAATTCAGGGCATTTTATTTCTGGGCATTTGCATATCGGACATTTAATTTTTTTTTCTTTTTTACTAGGGATATAGATTACCATTTCATCAGCAACTTTTTTGCTTAGATTAATATTATTTACATTAGCATCTTTTGTCAAACCTCCAGCAAAAACAATAACATCCATAATATTATTATTATTTATTTGATATACTCCAGGATTATTTACTTCTCCTTTGATATCACAAAACAACATATTAAATGATAATAGCATACCTATCATATTGTGATATATTCCTTTATCTTTTCAAATATTGCATCCCCAATACCGGATATATTTTTCAGTTCTTCGATATAATTAAATTTACCATATTCTTCTCGATATTTTATAATATCACTAGCTTTAGCTTCTCCTATACCATATAATGTTTGTAATTCAGTTATGCTTGCGGTATTAATATTTATTTTATTATTAATATCATCTTCAATACAATTATTTACTGTAATAGTTTCACAATCACAGGTTGTATTACAAGCCATTGATTTAGAACCATCTTTAATTTCTTTATTATTATAAACATATACTACCATTTCGCTATTTAATCTTTTACTTAAATTTATATTACTAGTATTACCAGTACTAATTAATCCTCCTGCTTTATTAATGGCATCTATTACCCGGTCTCCCTTTTTAAATTCATATACCCCTGGTTTCTTTACTGCTCCTTTAACATCTACAAAAAATATTTTATTAATTATAGTTGTAGTAGTAACTTCTTCGTTAGCTATAAATATTTCTTCCTCGCGATCCATAAATAGATAGCTTAAAAATATGATAATAATAGTACATCCAACTAATCCTACTATTAAATATGGCTTAAAATTATTTAACATATAACCCTCCTAAAGATATATGTTATAAAAAAATAGTATTTTCCTTTAAAAAAAAGTGATTATTTATCACTTTTAGGTTTTAGAATATTTACCGTAAAATTACTTAAAGTAATTTTTTTTAATACTTGATTTGCCGTGCTTATATTTATATTACGATAATAATCATAAATATTATCGATATATTTACCTTGATATATCATATCATCTTGGACATCATTATTTACTGCTTCTATTTCATCAAAACTAAGAATTAAATTACTAATTGAACTTTTTACTTTACGATTTATATCATCTTCATTGATGGTTAAATTATTTAATTTTTCTTTAATTCTTTTCAAAAAATAATCAGGATAATCAGTTGTTGTTAAAAACGCTATGATAAAATAATCTTCTGTAACAGTTAAATTTGTACTTATAGAATCTGTTATTATTTTACTTTTAAGAAGTTCTTCTTTTAATAAAGATGTCCCCCCAAAATTTATTCTAATTATCAAATTTAAATATATTTTAATTTCTAATTCAGAAATATTGATATTTTTAAATTTGTTTTTAGGAATTTTTAAACCTAATATAACTTTATATTTATCAACTGGTATATCTTTTTCTTCTAATTCATTTTTTACTTTAGTCGGTTCTTTTTTCTTTTTTATGATGGGTTTACAATATTCAATAAAATCAATCTTTTTCATAGTTTCACTAGCTATTGCAACTGCTTCAGTAGGATTAAAATTTCCGGTAATAACTAAAAACATATTTTCAGGATGATAAAAAGCATCATAAGCAGTGGTAATATCTTCTAGGGTTATATTTTTAATATCTGATATAGTCCCAGCAATTAAATATTGTCTTTCATCATTAATAAATATATTGCGATATAATCCATATACAATTTCTGAAATTGGATTATCACTTATCATATTAATTTCTTCAGTTATTATACCTTTTTCATTATTTATCATTTCTTTAGTAAAGTATGGAGTATAAACATATTTAAGTAAATATGATAAATTTTCTTTAAATTTATTATTTGCAAATACTTCATATGATGTATATTCATAAGTAGTAAAAGCATTAATATTTGATCCTAACTTAGAATAATATTCAAAGGCATTAGTACCATCTGGCATATTAAACATTAAATGTTCTAAAAAATGGGCGACTCCTTTAGGGAAATTAAAATTTTTACCTAGATATTTAAAATTAGTATAAATTGAACCAAATTTAACATTTAAAGTACAATAAAAATTTTTAACTTTAGGATTAGGTATCATGATAATATCTAGACCATTATCTAATTTTTCTAAGTATACAAATTCATCAGTATTTTTAATATTAATTTTTTTCAATTAGATTCACCACCTATTAGAGAATATATTGTACTGATGCTTATCTTTTTAGATAGATTATATATTTCTTCTTTGGTTACTTTTTTAAATTCTTTTATCCTCGTTTCATAATCATCTAAATCACTAACATTTTTAAAGAAATAATTATCAACAATTTTTCCAATATTGTCCATTGACATACCTAAAGATGAAATAATTAATTCTTTAGATCGATCTAATTCTTCATCAGATATATTATTATTCATATCTTTTATTGCTTGTTTAATTAAATTAATAGCTTTATCTTTGGCGTTAATATCAACAGCTGTTGATATTATTATTAAACCATCATATTTTTGATACATTGAGTTAACATTATAACATAAGGAATTTTCTTCTCGTAATTTTTTGTATAATTTAGTTTCAAGAGCTCCCCCACCTAAAATTATATTGTACATATTAGCAACATACTTTTGTTCATAACTAGTTAAATTATTTAAATTTAAAATCATAACTATATTAGTTTGAATATAGATATATTTTTCTGATTTTATTAGTGGCTTTCTTTTAGGATTACTAGTATACATTTTTAAATCATGATTTTTAATATATTTGAATTTAGCATATTTAGCTATTATTCTTTCTACTTCGTCCATATTTAAATCACCAATAATGTAAATATCAATATAATCATGTTTTAATACTTGTTTATAATATTTATATAAAGAAACCGGAGTAACACTTTCTATTTGTTCTAAAGATCCAATGTTAGTAAAACTCGATTTTGAATTATCACCTAAAGTTTTCAAAGCTTCAGTTATCGCATATTTTTTAGGATTTTCCTTTAAAGTTTTTATATTAGCGATATTTCTATTTTTTACTATTTCTAAATGTTCTTGATTAAACTCTTCATTAATAGCTAAAGGATTTAATAACATTTCAAAAGGTAATTTTAAAGATTCTTCTAAAGTTTCTTTATCAGTATATTTAGGATTAATAAAATCCATACAGACATTAGTTAAAATTATATTACTAACTTTACTAGTTACACTATATATACTAGCATTATATAAATCTTCTAATTTTAAAAATGTTTCTCTTACAGTAGGATATCTTTTACTCGAATCAGTTAAATAATCAAATAAAATATTTCTTTTACTTATTTCTTCTTTAACAACATTATTTCTAAATATAATTTCCATATGACAAAGTTTAAATTTATTTGTTTTTATCGTATGTAAGTTATATGGTCCCATTTTATATTCTTTATATACCATAGTAGTACACCTCACTTACTAGTATATGTAAATATTTTTGTTTTATAATTTAATTATATCATAACATTTGTTATAATTAATATAGGAGATGATCAAACATGAATCCAATTCATATCGTAACAAAAAAAGAAGATATTGCTGATATAGTCTTACTACCAGGAGATCCTTTACGAGCAAAATATATTGCAGAAAAATATTTAGAGAATGCTAAATTAATTAACGAAGTAAGAAATATGTTAGGATATACAGGCACTTATAAAGGAAAAAGAATAACAGTCATAGGTAGTGGCATGGGCATTCCTTCAGTAGGAATATATGCTTATGAATTATATGAATTTTATAATGTCAATAAAATCATTAGAATTGGCTCAGCTGGAGCGTTCAACAAAGAAGCAAAAATAACTGATATAGTTCTAGGTAAAGATGCTTATTCATATTCTAATTTTGCTTATGCCATAAAAAAAAGTGACGAAAAATTAATAAAAAGCTCTAATTCTTTAAATGAAAAAATTTTTAATAAAAGTAAAGAATTAAATATTCCCGTCCATTATGGAACAATTTATACATCTGAAGTATTTGACGTATATCATAATATTAATCATTTAAAAGATAATATTCCTGAAAATATTAAACCCCTTGCCAGTGAAATGGAAGCTTTTGGACTATTTCATATCGCAGATCTATTAAATAAAAAAGCTACTTGTTTAGTAACAATTAGTGACAGTAAATTTGAAGAAAATAGAGATTTAACTAGTGAAGAACGTCAAAATAATTTAGATAAAATGATAATATTAGCTCTTGAAAGTATCACATCATAAAAAAAAGCCCTTTCTGGGTTTTTTTCATTATATAACTTCTCTATAACACTTATCAAATATTTTTTTAAATTCATTTATTTCTTTTTCAGTAGTTAAATGAGATAAACTAATTCTAACTGAGTTTGCTGCTCTAGCATTATCTTTAGTTAAAGAAAAGACAGCATTAGATGGAGCATCATTATCTGAACAACATGCTGATTTAGTAGATAAATAAACCCCATTTTTATTTAATTTTTTTAAAAGATTAACAGCATCAATATTAATAATACTAAAATTCAAGATATGAGGAACTGAATTTACCGGACTATTAATAATAACATTTTTATAATCTTCAAAAAATTCTCTTAAAGATAAATTTAATTTTGTAACATGATTTAATCGCTTTTGATAGTTTTTATTAGTTAAGTAAATTGCTTTTTCTAAAGCTGCTATTTGAGCAATTACTGGCGTACCACTTCTATAAATAGTAGTACTTTTTCCCCCATTAATTATAGGATTTAACTCTACTTGCTTCTTTTTAATAAGAAGTCCAAAACCATTTAAACCATAAAATTTATGAGGAGCAAGCGAAATTAAATCAATATTATTAAAATCTAATTTTATTCTTCCAAAAGCTTGTGATGCATCAATATGAAAATAACAATTAGGATAATCTTTCAATATTTCAGCTATTTTATTTATCGGCTCTATTAATCCAATTTCACTATCTACAGCACATATACTTACTAATATAGTGTCTTTTTTAATTAATGATTTAAAACTATTAAGATCAATCTTACCATCTGTATCTAAAGGAACAATATCTACTTCAAAGCCGTTTTCTTGCATAATATTAACAGGCGCTATAATAGAGGGATGTTCTAAAGGAGAAATAATGATATGTTTTCCTTTATTTTTATATTTTGAACATATTCCTTTAATAACTAAATTATTTGACTCGCTAGAACCACTTGTATAAATTAATTCTTCAGGTAAAACATTAAAAGATGCAGCAATTTTTTTGGTTAATAAATCAATTCGCTTTTTGCTTTTTTTTCCTAAATCATGTGAAGAATTAGGATTAGCATTATACTCAAGTGAATATCTATAAAAAACATCTAAAACTTTTTTATCTACTGGGCTATTAGCAGCATAATCTAAATAAATCATAAAATCTCTCCTATCTTAAATATCAACATTATGGAATTAATAATAATATCCCCATAATAATCATTATGACTCCACCTATTAAATATGAATATTTTGAATACTTAGTAGATATACCTGTTAAATTTAATGTTATCATAGCAATTACAAAAACAACTATATCATCAAGCATATATATTATAATATACAATAATAAATACCCTATCCTAGCAAAACCCTCAATATTATTTAGGGCTAGTATCTCAGCAAAAATCATCGGAAAACCAAAAGTACATGCTAGTTCAATTAAATTAACAGATATAGCAAGCATTATCATTCCTATAATTGCTAGAAAAAAGGATTTATTATTAATAATATTTTTGATTCTAGTAAATATTTTATTTCTTTTTTTATCGTCAATAATTTCACAACCAGTATTTTGTTTAGTTTTAAAATATTTATATAAATTAAATCCTCCTAAAAATATTACTACTAAAGCTATTAAATGCTTTAATAAAACTGTTGTGAAACTTAATACAATACTTATTCCTAATAAAGAAATAAAATAAACAAGTCCCGAAATAAACAAGAAAGTCATTCCTAAAATCCACATTTTTTTACGGTTTTGCATGTTAAATAACATGCCAATTAAAAATAATAAAACCCACATAGCACAAGGATTAAATCCATCAACAAATCCTAAAACAATTGCAACAATTGGAATAGATACACTCTTTTTATCCACATCGCCTAATATGGGAAGATGCATATTATTTTTTTCTTTTTTGATTTGAACATAATCATTTATATCATTATTTATTAATGATTTTATACTACCAGAAAAACCAACATAATGTTTATCACCTATAACTGTGAAAGGTACTCCAGTTGATGAAACATTAAGTTCTTTTTTTACTTTCTCAAAAATTTTTAAATTGTTTTTATCATACCAAGTTTCATAAATAAAAATATTAACTTTTTCAGCATATTTTTTTTCAATATCTTTTAAAAATTCTTGTTCTTTGTGACAATGAGGACATCCTTCACCAACAAAAGCATAAATATTAATTTTATTATCTTCAACTTTTTCTTCAGTAATATGATGAATAATATCTTCATAGTCTTGACTTATAGCATTAACATTAATCGGAAGTAATAAAAAAAATGATATTAATAACAATCTAAGACTTTTCATATATTATTACCTTCTATAAATGAATATAATTTTTCATATGATGTTTCTCCTACTATTCTATGAATTTCTATATTTTGATCATTGAAAAAAATAGCAACCGGAAGTTTATTACCTATATTATATTTTTTAACTTCATCATTATCAAAATCATAATCTAAATTAGTAATATCCAAATTAGGAAAATCAGTATTTATTTTTTGCCAAATTTTATTCATTATTAAACATCCAGGACACCATAAAGCATTTATTTTTACTACTGTCATATACATATCTTCCTTTACTTAAATTAGTATAACTAAATATATCAATAAATGCAATATTTCCTTATTTACTTTTTATTAAAATCATCTAAAAAAGAAATTTTTCTGCCATTTTTATGTCCCCCGATAATACAATTTAAGTTTACATTCTCTAGTGCTTTAAAAACATTATTTTCAATATCATGATTCAATATTTTTAAATTTTTAATTAGATTTTTTATTTCTTCTCTTTTGCTATTAAATTTTAAATTTTCAGTAAAAGAACAGGCACAATTTATAAAATCTAAATTATTATAATTAGACCATGATATAATATCTTCTTCTTTAACCAAATATAAAGGCCGAATTAAATCAATTCCTTGATAATTATCACTATGAAGTTTAGGTAACATTGTTTTTACTTCTCCAGCATAAAAAATAGATAATAAAGTCGTTTCAATTACATCATTAAAATGATGTCCTAAAGCTATTTTATTACATCCTAACTCTTTAGCTTTATTATATAAGTGTCCTCTTCTCATTCGAGCACACAAATAACAATAACCTTTTTTACTTGTATTATTTATAACTTCAAAAATATCAGTATTAAATATTTCAATATCTAGATTTAATATTTTAGCATTTGCTAATATTTTATTAAGATTAAATTCTTTGTATCCTGGATTCATAACAATATATTTTAAATCAAACTTAATTTCTCCATGTTTAGATATTTCTTCTAAACATTTGGCCAATAAAAAAGAATCTTTTCCTCCTGAAATGCATACCATAATTTTATCATTTTTACTAATTAATTCATAATCTTCAATTGCTTTAATTACTTTAGAATAAATACTTTTACGATATTTAGTTAAAATACTTCTTTCAATTAATTGATATTTATTTAATAATCTAGCCATTTAATACTCCTTCAATAAAAAAATGAGAGAAATATAAAATTAATCATATTTCTCTCAGTAGTCAAGTAATTAAATTAATAATTGCTTAACTAATTAAAGTATATGCTATTACGAGATAAAAGTCAACCCTTTTTTTTACTTTTTTTAATATTTTTTATTTTTTTTTATTTTTCTATCCAGTGAGAAGTATATTTACCATCTTTTTTATAATAACTATCCATTAATATAACCCAATAATATCTATTAATTATTGTTTTTTTATTATAAGCAATTATTGTTACTCCAGTATGAGCTCCATCCCATAATGATTCAGTAACATAGTAATAATCTTCATCTTCAGCTATTATTAAAGCAATATGTCCCCCAGCAGGTCCTTCTGAACTAAGTAGATCCCCAACTTTAACATCACCACTTGAAATAATATTTCTTGTAAATCTAACTTTTTCTCCCGTGTCAGTTAAATCAAATAAATTTTGAGTTACTCCTGCTCCAACATCCCCTGGATCAAATCCCGCATTAACCAAGACCCAGGTTATATAGCCACTACAATCTAAACCATTTTTGCTATGGTGTTTTGTGACAATATTATACATACTACAACCCCAAGGTTGAGGTCCTTGCGAAGTATATTCAATATTAGAAAACCTACTACTATGAAGATATAATCCTTTATGATAATATCTTCCTTCACCATCTACCTTATATTCTCTAAAACCCATTCGACCATTTTCAGCATAATAATTAATTCGATAAGGAAATTCTAAAGTTATAAAACGAGCAACTTCAACTACTCCAGCTCTAGTTTGATATCCAACATTTTCTACTCGTGATTTTAGAATTTCGTCTAAAAGATTGTTATCCTCTTCTGAATATGTATTACAAGATAAAAAACTACGATCATAATTATAAGAAGGAAGTCTTTTAGTAATTAAATTTGATACTGCAACATCCGCCTTTATTTCTTTATTATTAATTTTTGCTGTGATAGTCGTATTTCCTGCCCTTAATGAAGTAATATTTCCTTCATTATCAACTGATGCAATATCAGGATTACTACTAGTCCATATAACAGATTTATTTATATTACCAATACTTTTATAACTTACCTCTAATTTATAAGAGTCATTTGTTGCTAAATATACTTTTTCTTGATTAATTTTTAAATTAAATATTTTTCCTAAATTATTCAATTTGTTTATTTCAATGATTTTATTATTATATTTAAGATATAATTTAAAAGTTGATTCATTTAATTTAAAAGTACAACTATTATTTTTAGATAATAGCCATTGATTACTATTTATATTAGGTTTCTTATTATCATAAGAAATGAAACAATATGCATTATTAAATTTTGGTTTATCAAAATTTATTTTAATTTGATTATCTTTTGTAATATCAACCTTAATATTTTGAAGTTCTAATTGCTTTAAAAATAAATAAGCTAACATTCCCATTATTACTAAGAAAATAATGATAAATATTTTATTACTTTTCTTAGTTTTATTTTTTTTTTTGTTTTTCATATCTAATTCCTTTTATTATATTGATTGTATAAAATAATATCGAATTTTGCAATTAAAAAAACAAAAAAAAGAAAGAAATATAAAATTAATTATATTTCTTTCAGTAGTTAAGATACTAAATTAATAATTTCTTAACTAATATAAGTATATGCTATATAATTATAAAAGTCAACCTTTTTTTTAACTTTTATTAAAATTTCATAAAAAAACTTGAATTATACCAATTCAAGTCTTACTTCTAAAGCGTCATCGCCAATACGTTCTTTTAATTTAATTATTCTTGTATAGCCACCTGCTCTATTAATATAGTTAGGCGCTAATTCAGCAAAAATCTTATTAACTACTTTTTTATCATTATGTAAAAAGGCTAAAGCTTTGCGACGTGAAATTAAAGAACCTTCTTTACCATAGGTAATCATTTTGTCAACAAATTTTCTTACTTCTTTAGCACGAGCTTCAGTAGTAACAACATATCCGTAGTTTATTACATCTTTAGTAAGTCCAGCTAATATACTTCTTCTAATACGTGATTCTCTACCTAATTTTCTATATAACATATCCTTACCTCTTTCTAATCACGGAACTTAAGTCCCATTTCTTCTACTTTATCAAGTACTTCTTTTAATGATTTTTTACCTAAATTACGAATTTTAGTTACTTCTATTTCTCTTTTATCAATTAGATTTTGCACGGTATTAATTCCTGCTCTTTTTAAACAATTATATGCTCTAACTGAAAATTCTATTTCTTCAATTGGAGTTTCTAAGGTTTTAGTAATAATATCTACTTTTTTCTCAGCAATAATCCCGGTAATATCAGCTATATTATTTAAATCAGCTATAATTTCTAAATGTTCAATTAATATTCTAGCTGATAAAGCTAATGCTTCTTCTGGAGATAATGATCCGTTAGTATATATTTCCATAATTAATTTATCATAATTTTCATTATGGCCAACCCTTGCATCTACTCTCTCATAAGTTACTCTTTCAATTGGAGAATATAGTGAATCTATTGGAATTAAACCTTGAACAGCATCTCCTAAAAGCTTTTTATTTTCTTTAGAATCTACATAGCCTCGACCATTTCCAACAGTCATTTCCATATCTATTTTTCCATCCTTAACTATATTACAAATAACAAGTTCAGGATTTACTATTTCAATATCAGGATCTTTTTCAATATCTCCAGCTGTAATTGGGCCTTCTTTTGATGATATTAGTCTAATGGTTTTATTTTCTTTACTATGATTTTTAATTACAACACTTTTTAAATTAAGTACAATAGTAGTTACATCTTCAACAATTCCGTCTATTTTTTGGAATTCATGCATTACACCATCGATTTTAACACTTGTAATAGCTGATCCCGGCATAGCAGATAACATTATTCTACGAAGAGCATGCCCGATAGTTGTTCCAAAACCTCTTTCTAAAGGTTCTAATTCAAACTTTCCATAATTATTTTTTTCAATATATTCAGTAATTTTATAGTCTGGTTTTTCAAAATTCATTAAATATTTCCTCCTTAATTTCTTGGACGCTTTGGTGGTCTACAACCGTTATGTGGAATAGCAGTTTCATCTGTTATTGCAGTAACTTCAAGTCCTGCTGCTTGTAATGAACGAATAGCGTTTTCACGACCATTACCAAGACCTCTAACAAATACTTCTACTTTTTTTACTCCAGATTCCATAGCACTGGTTGCAGCTGATTCAGCAGCTAATCCAGCAGCAAATGGGGTCTTCTTTTTTGAGCCTTTATATCCGATTGTTCCGGAAGATGCCCAACTTATTACATTTCCATGTACATCAGTTATTGAAATAACTGTATTATTATATGTTGAATGAATATGCGCTTGGCCTTCCGGAATATTCTTTTTAACTTTTCTTTTTCTTCTATTATAAGCCATAATTTACCTCCTATTTACCTGCTTTTTTCTTATTTGCAACTACTCTACCTCTACCCTTACGAGTACGAGCATTACTTCTAGTGCTTTGTCCACGAACGGGAAGACCTTTTTTATGTCTCACACCTTCATATGAGTTAATTTCCATTTTATTTTTAATACTCATTTGAACATCACGTCTTAAGTTTCCTTCAGTTATATAATTATCAACAACTTTACGTAATGATGCTTCTTCATCAACGGTTAAATCCTTGATTTTTGTATCAGGATTTACTTTAGCTTCTCTACATACAGTTTCAGCTAAACTTCTACCAATTCCATAAATATAAGTAAGTCCGATAACAGTTCTTTTTTCTTTTGGTAATTCAATATTTTTTATACGAGCCATTTTTTATTCCTCCTAACCTTGTCTTTGTTTATGTCTTGGGTTACTACAAATAACCATGATCTTACCTTTTCTTTTTATTATCCTACATTTAGCACATATTTTTTTTACTGATGGTCTAACTTTCATAACAATTCCTCCTATATTATTTTAGTCTATATATTATTCGCCCACGTGTTAAGTCATATGGTGAAAATTCTACAGTAACTTTATCGCCTGATAGAATGCGAATCATATTCATTCGTATTTTACCAGAAACGTGAGCCGTTACTATAAAGCCATTTTCTAATTCAACTTTGTATTCGTCTTTGAAAATATCTATTACTTTTCCATCGACCGTAATTGTAGTTTCTTTAGCCATTTTTCACTCTCCTGTTAATATTTCATATCCATCTTTAGTAACCACAATTGTATGTTCAAAGTGAGCACTAGGTTTTCCATCACGCGTCACTATTGTCCATTCATCATCCAAAAATGATATATGTCTTGATCCGGAAGTAATCATTGGTTCGACAGCAAGAACCATGCCTGATTTTAAAATCATTCCGGTATTATATGTTCCATAATTAGGTACATCGGGATCTTCATGAAGCAAGGAACCAACTCCATGACCTACTAATTCTCTTATAACTCCATAATTATGCTTTTTAGCATATTTACTAATAGAAGCTCCTATATTATATAGTTTTGCTCCTTCTTTTATTTCTTCAAGTCCAAGATATAACATTTTTTTAGTATGATATATTAGTCTTTCTTTTTCTTTATCTATAGTTCCAACTGGATAAGTATTAGCTGAATCTGAATGGTAGCCATTTTTTAAAACTCCGATATCGATTGATACAATATCCCCATTTTTTAAAATTCTTTCTTTTGGTATCCCATGAACTACCTCTTCATTAATACTTATACATACACTAGCTGGAAAACCTTGATAATTTAAGAAGCTAGGAATACCACCATTTTCTCTAATAAACTTATCAGCCTCATCATTAAGATATTTGGTAGTTACTCCTGGTTTAATTAATTTTTTAACATACTCATGGGTCAAATAATTAATTTTACCGGCTTCTTTCATTTTTTTAATTTCTTCTTCGGTTTTAATCATAATATAATTTTCTCTACTTTATTAAATGCTTCTTCTGGATAAAAGGGATCCTCTATAACATTTAATATTCCTTTTTGTTTATAATATTCTAGTAATGGTTTTGTTTCATTAATAAATATATTATATCTTTTTTTATAAGCTTCTTCATTATCATCTGGCCTTACAATTAATTTTATTAAACATTGGTCACAAATATTATCATGTTTTGGTTTCATAACATTATTATGTGTGTTATAAACTTTATTACATTGAGGACAGGTTAATCTTCCTTTAATCCTTTTTATTGCTTCATCTAACTTAATATCAATATATATAACATGACCAATTTTTAAATTAAGTTTTTTTAATATAAGTTCCAATTTTTTAGCTTGACTTATATTTCTTGGATACCCATCTAATACAAACGGCCCACTTAATTTTTTTAATTCAATTTCTAGTAATTCAGTAACAATTTCATCAGAAACCAAATTACCAGCATCAATTATTTTTTTAATATCATTTGCTAAAGGGGTATTTTTACTTATTTCTTTTCTAAGTAAATTTCCCGTTGAAAGATGATTATAATTATATTTTTCAACTAACATTTTACTTTGAGTACTTTTACCTGTTGCAGATGGAGCAATAAAAATAATATTTTCCATTAACTTTTTAATCTCCCTTTTCTTCTTCCCGTATAACTTCTAGAAATTATACTACTTTCTAATTGTTTATAAGTTTCAAGCGCAACCCCAACAACAATTAATAGTCCTGTTCCTCCTAATGAAACTTGAGCAGGCAATTTTGTTGCTCCAGAAAATATGATTGGTAAAGCTGATATTATCATTAAATAAATTGTTCCGACAATTGTAAGTCTTGATATTACATATTTTAAATATTCACTCGTTTTATCGCCTGGAGTTATTCCCGGAATATAACTTCTATTTTTATCTAAATTTTTAGCCATATCATCAGGATTTAATTGAAGCAAAGTATAAAAATACCCAAATACAAAGATTAATAACATATATATTAAAAATCCTGAATAACTTGTATAAGTTATATATTTGTCAACAAAATTAACCACTGATTCTTTATTTGATACTTGAGCAAATAATGAAGGAATTCCTATTAATGCTGATGCAAATATTACTGGTATTACTCCGGCTGAATTTAATTTAATAGGAATAAAAGATTTATTTCCACCATATGCACTCGATGTACGAGTACTATATTGAATTGGAATTCTTCGATCAGCTGTTTGGATATATATAATTCCCACAACAATAAATAAATAAAGTAGCACAAATATCCCAAATAATATTAAACCGGTCCAAGTTGTAAATGAACTTCCTAAAACTAATTCTTGATAAGCAATTATAAATGAACTAGGTAATGTATTTATAATTCCAGCCATTATAATTAATGATATCCCATTTCCAATCCCTTTTTTAGTAATAGCATCTCCTAACCAAAGTAAGAATGCTGTACCTGCAGTTAATATTAAGGTGGTTTTTATAATTTCAATGGTTCCTGCATTTGCTAAAAATGCATATGAGAATATATAACCTTGAATAAAGGCAAAACCAATCCCTAAATAACGATTTATTTTATTTATTTTTTGTTTTCCTACTGCACCTTGTTCTTTTAATTCTTTAAAGTAAGGAATAACATCCATTTGTAACAATTGAGTTATAATCGATGCAGTAATATAAGGCATTACTCCTAATGCAAATATCGAGAATGTTTTTAAACTTCCCCCACTCATTAAGTTAAGCAATTCTAAAAAACCTAAATTTTTACTTATTTCTTTAGCACCTGGAACAACAATATTAGTTCCAACTGCAAATACCGCTAAGCAAATTAAAGTAAACCAAATTCTTTTTCTTAAATCCTTATTTGTAGGGCTAAATAAACCTTTTAGGCTTGAAAACATTTAAATCACCTCTGCAGTTCCACCAGCTTTTTCAATTTTAGTAACAGCAGCACTTGAAAAGCGATGTGCTTTGATAGTTATTTTTTTCTCTAAATTACCATTACCAAGTACTTTAATACCTGATAATTCTTTTTTTATTATTCCTAAATCTTTTAACACTTGAGGAGTTATAACATCACCATCATTAAATCCATTTAAATCATTTAAATTAACTAATGCAAATTCTTTTTTAAAACGATTATTATTAAATCCTCTTTTAGGTAACCTTTCAAATAATTTACTTTGGCCCCCTTGAAACCAAGCAGGAATACTAGAACCACTTCTAGATTTTTGACCATTTTCTCCTCGACCTGATGTTTTACCAGTACCTGATCCAGTTCCACGACCAACTCTTTTTACTTTTTTGGCTTCCGGAGTTTTACTTAATTCATGTAATTTCATTTTATAATTCCTCCTTAGTTTTGCCTCTTAATTTAGCTATATGTTCAGGTGTGCGTATTGATTTTAATGCTTCTAAAGTAGCTTTAGCAACATTAACTTGAGTATTAGAACCAAGGGATTTAGAAACAATATCTTTAATTCCAGCTATTTCAACAACAGAACGAACAGCTCCTCCTGCTATTACTCCATTACCTTCTTTAGCTGGTTTAATTAATACTTTAGCTTTACCAACCACTCCAGTAGCTTCATGAGATATCGTGCGACCTTCTTCTAATGGGATTTTAACTAAATTTTTATTAGCTGCTTGAATACCTTTTTTAATTGCTTCTGGTACTTCATTAGCTTTTCCAGTTCCGATACCTACTAAACCTTTTCCATCTCCTACTACCATTGTAGCTGAGAATCTAAAAGAACGACCACCTTTAGTAACCTTAGTAACACGAGAAATAGAAATTACTTTTTCTTCTAAAAGTTTTTTCTTTGGTTCAAATTTTTTCTTAAAAACTTTTTTACCATCTTTATTAAATGGTTTTTTAAATTCTTTATTATCCATGTTTCCTCCTACTAAAATTCTAATCCGTTAGTACGGGCTGCATCTGCAAGAGCTGCAACACGTCCATGATACAGGTAACCGCCTCTATCAAATACTACTTTTTTTATTTTTAATTTAATACATTTTTTAGCAATGTCTGCACCTACTAAAGCTGCACCTTCTTTGTTACCACCATTTTTGATCTTCAATTCGACACTTGAAGAGCTAGCTAAAGTAGTACATAAAACATCGTCGATAACTTGAGCAAATATTTCTTTATTAGATCTGAATACATTTAATCTTGGTATTTCTTTAGTACCAGAAATATTATTACGAATGCGATTATGTCTTTTTTTTCTTATATCATTTCGAGATTCTTTTTTAATCATCTTTATTCCTCCTATTTAGCTGCTTTCTTACCTTCTTTGCGTCTTACAATTTCACCTTTATAACGAATACCTTTACCCTTGTACGGTTCTGGTTTTCTTATTTTGCGAATATTAGCCGCAAATTCAGTCACTTTTTGTTTATCGATTCCAGATACTATTAATTCTGTTGTTGATGGACTTTCTACTTTTAAATATTCAGGGGCATAAACTACTACTGGATTTGAATATCCAGCATTAACAGTGATTTTATTACCAGATACATTAAATCTATATCCTACTCCAACTGTTTCTAATGCTTTTTCAAAACCATCTGTTACTCCTATAATCATATTATTAATAAGAGCAGTTGTTGTACCATGAATACTTTTCGCAAATTTTGTTTCATTTGCTCTTTTACATGAAATTTTATTATCATTTATTTCAATTGTAATTAAATCATTAAATGTATTTTCTAATTCTCCTTTAGGTCCTTTTACTACAACATGTCCCCCATTTATTGTTACAGTAACACCTTCTGGGATAGTTAAAATTTTATTTCCTATTCTACTCATAAGTTTGTTTTTTCCTTACCAAATATAGGCAAGTACTTCTCCTCCTAGATTATTTTCTCTAGCTTTCTTATCGGTCATTACTCCCTTTGAAGTAGATATGATGGCTATTCCTAATCCATTAAGTACTCTAGGAAGTTCATCATTTTTAACATATACACGTAAACCAGGTTTACTTATTCTTTTTAAACCTACAATTACTCTTTCTTTTTTATTATCACTATACTTTAAAGTAAGGGTTAACTTATTGCCTTTGGTACTTTTTTCTTCTACAAAATCACTAATATATCCTTCTTCTTTAAGAATTTTAGCTATTTCATTAGTTATTTTAGTTCCGATTACATCTACATTTTTATATTTCATTTGATTTGCATTACGAATTCTCGTAAGCATATCAGCTATTGTATCAGTCATAATTACTTCCTTTCTACCAACTAGATTTTTTTACACCAGGAATTTTACCTTCATTTGCTAGTTCTCTAAAACAAATACGGCATAAACCAAATTTACGTAAAACTCCATGAGGTCTTCCACAACGATTACAACGAGTGTAAGCTCTTACTTTAAATTTAGGTTCTCTTTGATTTTTTACTACTAAACTTTTCTTTGCCATAACATCCGCCTACTTTCTAAATGGAAGTCCAAAGCCTTTTAATAAAGCAAAAGCTTCTTCATTTGTTTTTGCTGTTGTAACAAAAACAATATCCATACCTCTTATTTTTAAAACATTATCAAATTCTATTTCCGGAAATATTAATTGCTCTTTTATTCCTAAAGTGTAATTTCCAAATCCATCAAATGAATTAGAATTTATTCCTCTAAAGTCACGAACACGGGGAAGAGAAACTTTTATTAGTTTTTCTAAAAAAACATACATATTTTGTCCTCTTAAAGTAACTTTAGCACCGATATTTTGTCCTTCTCTTAATTTAAAACCAGCAATTGATTTACGAGCCTTTGTAATAACCGCTTTTTGGCCAGTTATCGTTTCTAGATCTTTAACAGCTGCTTCAATAAATTTTGAATCATGCGTTCCATCTCCAGCACCAATATTAATAACTATTTTTTCTAATTTAGGAGCTTCCATTTTAGAAGAATAACTAAATTCTTTTATTAAACTAGGAATTATTTCCTTATTATATAATTCTTTTAAACTATTCATTAGTTTCACCTACTTTTTTATCTTTTTTAGTAGATTTAGTTTTAGTTGTTTTTTTAACTTCTTTTTTAACTTCTTTTTTATCAGCACTTATTACTTTAACATTTGATACATGAATAGGATTTTCAGTTTCTAAAATACCACCGGTTTCTTTAGTTTTACCAGGTTTCATATGTTTTTTCACAATATTAATTCCTTCAACCACAACTCGGTCTTTATTTTTTAAAGTTACTGTTACTTTACCTTCTTTGCCTTTATCTTTACCAGCAAGAATTTTTACTTTATCGCCAACTTTAACTTTCATATTTCCTCCTATAAAACCTCAGGTGCTAGTGAAATAATCTTAGTGAAATCTTTATCACGAAGTTCACGAGCAACTGGCCCTAATACTCTTGTACCAATTGGACTTTTTATATCCTCTTTTAATAACACACATGCATTATCATTAAATTTTATATAACTTCCATCTTCTCTTCTTAGTCCTTGTTTAGTTCTAACAATGACTGCTTTAACAACTTTACCTTTTTTAATATTAGAATTAGGAATAGCTTTTTTTACAGTACCAACTACTACATCTCCAATATTTCCATATTTTACTTTGCTGCCACCTAATACTCTTATAATCATAATTTCACGAGCACCGCAGTTGTCAGCTACTTTTAATCTTGATTGTTGCATTAACATAAAAGTTACCTCCTATAAAACAACAGCTTCTTTAGTTACGGCAACTAATTCATATCTTTTTGTTTTAGATAATGGTCTAGTTTGAACTATTTTAACTGTGTCTCCAACCTTAGCAATATTTTTCTCATCATGAGCAGCATATTTTTTAGAATATTTAACTCTCTTTTTGTATAGAGGGTGAGTTCGATAGGTTTCAACTAATACTGTTATTGTTTTATCATTAGTTGAACTAACAACAGTTCCGATAAGGTAAGATTTTTTAGTTTGTTCCATTAGTTTTCACTCCCATCTTTTTCATTTAAAACTGTTTTTATTCTAGCAATCGTTTTTCTTAAAACATCAATTTTATGAGGTTTATCAAGATTTCCGGTTGCTTGTTTCATACGAAGATCAAAAAGTTCTACTTTTAATTCTTCAATTTTTTTATTCATTTCTTCGGTGGTCATTTTTCTAATATCATTAGTTTTCACAAACTTCACCACTTTCTTCTCTACTAATAAATCTAGTTTTTACACTTAATTTATGAGCTGCTAAACGTAAAGCTTCACGAGCAATTTCTTCACTAACTCCAGCAATTTCAAACATTATTTTGCCTTCCTTAACTACTGCTACCCATTCTTTTACGTCACCTTTACCTTTACCTTGACGAGTTTCTAAAGGTTTAGCTGTTCTAGCTAAATGAGGAAAAATATTAATCCATACTTTTCCACCACGCTTCATATAACGAGTCATAGCAATACGAGCTGCTTCAATTTGGCGATTATTAATATATCCGCCTTCTTTAGCTTGAAGTCCATATTCTCCAAATTCTAATTTTAAATTTCCTTTAGATTTACCTTCATAACTTATTAAATGAGGTTTACGGTATTTGGTTTTTTTAGGCATTAATGCCATCTTGATTACCTCCCTTAATTATTTTTTTATCAGGAAGTATTTCGCCTTTGAAGATCCATACTTTAACTCCGATTTTTCCATAAGTAGTATCAGCTTCACTAGTTGCATAGTCAATATCAGCTCTTAAAGTATGTAGAGGTACAGTACCTTCAGTATAGCCTTCAGTACGAGCCATTTCAGCTCCACCTAAACGGCCAGAAACCGCAGTTTTAATACCTAATGCACCAGCTTTTAATGTCGACCTAATAGCTCTTTTTTGAGCATTACGAAAGTTAGCTCTATTTTCAATTTGTTTAGCTATTGAATCAGCAACTAATTTAGCACTTAAATCAGGTTTCTTTTCTTCTATTATAGTAATATAAACATCTTCATTAACTATTTTTTTAATTTTGTTTCTTAGTTTTTCAATATCTTTCCCACCTTGGCCTATAATAATACCTGGTTTAGCAGTATAAATTTTAATATCGCATCTATTTTTCTTTCTTTCAATAATAACTTCACTTACAGCAGCACCCTTTAAGTTAGTAAATAAATACTCTCTTATTTTAATATCATTATTTAAATATTTTTGATAATCTTTTTTAGAATACCACTTGCTTTGCCATTCTTTATTAATTCCAAGTCTTAATCCAGTAGGATTTACTTTTTGTCCCATATCTTAAGCCTCCTTACCATCACTAACTTTAATAGTTATGTGACTTGTTCTTTTATCTCTTCTATCAATTTTAGTTCTTGAACCAAATTTAATTCTTTTAAGAATAGGTCCGGGATTAATAAAGCATTCAGAAATTTTTAAATCATCTTTGTTCATTTCTAAATTATTTGTTGCATTACTAACTGCTGAATTTAAAACTTTTATAATTAGACGACTAGATTTTGTATTTGTATTTTTTAAAATAGCTTCGGCTGTTTTTATATCTTTTCCCCTAATTAAATCAAGAGTCATTCTTGCTTTACGAGGTGCTATCATTGCCATTTTATGTTTTGCATATGCTTCCATCTATAATCCTCCTATTTTTTTCCTGTATGGCCAGTGAATTTACGAGTTAAAGCAAATTCACCTAATTTATGTCCGACCATTTCTTCAGTTATATAAACTGGTATAAATTCACGGCCATTATGTACTGCTATCGTATGACCAATAAAGTCTGGGAAGATAGTAGAACGACGAGACCAAGTCTTGATTACTTCTTTTTTTCCATTTTCATTTAAAGTTTTCACTTTTTTCTTTAGGCTTTCATCAGCGAAAGGACCTTTTTTTAAACTTCTTGTCATTTTATCTTATCCTCCTATTTCTTCTTTTTACGACTTATTATTAAATCGCTTGATGCTTTCTTGTTTTTACGAGTTTTAAGCCCTAATGTTGGTTTACCCCAAGGAGTAACTGGAGCTTTCATACCAATACCAGTTTTTCCTTCACCACCACCATGAGGGTGATCATTTGGATTCATTACCGAACCACGTACTGTTGGTCTAATTCCAAGATGTCTTGAACGTCCTGCTTTACCAAGTTTAACAAGTTCATGTTCTTCATTGCCAACTTCACCAATAGTAGCCATACAATTACCTAAAACTTTTCTAGTTTCTCCTGATCCAAGTCTAATAATGACATATTTATCTTCACGACCAAGGATTTGAGCACTTGTTCCAGCACTTCTTGCTATTTCGCCACCTTTTCCAGGTTTTAATTCAATATTATGAATAACAGTACCAACGGGAATATTTTTAATCATCATTGCATTTCCTACTTTGATATCACATATTTCTCCTGATTCAACTATCATATCTACTTTTAAATTTTTAGGTGCTAAAATATATCTTTTTTCACCATCTTTATAATTTAGAAGAGCAATATTTGCAGTGCGATTTGGATCATATTCAATTGACACTACTCTTGCAGGGATACCTAATTTATTTCTTTTAAAATCGATTAAACGATATTGTCTTTTTGCACCTCCACCAATATGCCATACAGTAGTTCTACCTAAATTGTTACGTCCTCCAGTTTTTTTAACTTTTTTTAAAAGGGTCTTTTCTGGTTTTTTAGCTGTTAATTCATTATTAGCTAAAGTGGTCATTCCTCTACGACCTGGTGTTGTTGGTTTATATTTTTTAATTGCCATGATATTCACCTACATTTCTATAGTTTGGCCATCAACTAATGTTACAATAGCCTTCTTATATGTTTTTGTTAATCCGGTATATTTACCTACTCTTTTTTTCTTAGGTTTAGTATTAAGAGTATTAATACTTTTTACTTTGACACCAAAAGCTTTTTCAATAGCAAGTTTTATTTGCGTTTTATTAGCTCTTTTATCAACTTTAAAAACATATGTTTTTCCATCTTCTGCTAATGCTGAAGATTTTTCAGTAATTACTGGTGAATAAATAATATTTAAATCCATTATTTAAGCACCTCCTCTATATGTTTTAAAGAAGCTTCATCTATTACTACTTGATCAGCATGAATTAAATCATAAACATTTATTTCATTTACCATAATAACCGCAACGTTATCTAAATTTCTTGTTGCCATATAAATGTTTTCAGCATCTCCACTAGTAATAAATAATACTTTGCCACTTAAATTAAGTTTAGCCATTAATGCTTTAGCTTCTTTTGTTTTAAGACTTGTTAACTCTAAAGAATCAACTATTTTAATTGCTTTTTCATTTGCTTTAATAGATAAAGCACTTTTAAGAGCAAGTAGTCTTTCTTTTTTATTAATTTTAAATGTATAACTTCTTGGTGTTGGTGCAAATGCTACCCCACCTTTTCGATAATGTGGTGCTCTAATTGATCCTTGACGAGCATTACCAGTACCTTTTTGACGATACGGTTTTCTTCCTCCACCAGATACTTCCGCGCGAGTTTTAGCTTTTTGCGTTCCTTGTCTGATTGAATCAAGTTGTAATTTAATCATCTTTTTTACTGAATTTTGATTAGCTTCAATACCAAAAACATCATCATTTAATTTTATATCTTTTATTTTTTCACCTTTAAGGTTAATAATATCTATTTTTGCCATTTTAACACCTACTTACTTTCCTCTTCATTAAGATTTTCAGGATTATCTTCAGTAGTTTCTGTAATTACTTCTTCAACCACATCTTTAGTTTTATTTTCTTCAACATGTTCATCGATTACTTCATCAACTACATCTTCAGTTTTATTTTCTTCAACATGTTCATCGATTATTTCGTCAACCACATTTTCATTTACTTCTTCTGTTTCAACAACTTCTTCATAAGAAATTAATTCAAACTCTTCTTTTTTACCGCCTTTAATAGCTTCTTTAATTGTTACTAAAGAATTTTTAGGCCCTGGGATATTACCACTAACTAATATATAATTTAATTCAGTATCAATTTCGATAATAGTTAAATTTTGTATTGTAGTAGTTTCAGCTCCCATATGTCCTGCTAATTTTTTACCTTTTAATACTCTCATTGGTCTCATAGGTCCTCTTGATCCAGGTCTTCTATGATATCTCGAACCATGAGTTTCAGGTCCTCTTGAGAAATTATGACGTTTTATAACCCCAGAAAAACCTTTCCCTTTAGAAGTTCCGGTTACATCAACCTTTTCTCCAACTTCAAATATATCTGCTTTTATTGTGCTTCCTAGTTCATAATTTTCAGGATTAGATACTTTAATTTCCTTTAAGAAGCGCTTAGGAGAGACATTTGCTTTTTTAACATGTCCTAATTCTGCTTTAGTTGTACGTTTTTCTTTTTTATCTATAGCACCTAATTGAATAGCATTATAACCATCAGTGTCAACTGTTTTTATTTGAGTTATTACATTAGGTTCTACACTTACAACTGTAACAGGAATAACTTTTCCATCTTTAGTAAATTTTTCGGTCATACCGATTTTACGTCCTAAGATTCCTTTCATTTTACTTCCTCCTCATTTTCTATTTTTTAGTTAGTTTTGATTTCGATGTCAACACCACTTGGTAAATCCAAATGAGTTAAAGCATCCATTGTTTCCTTACTAGGATTTTTTATATCAATAAGTCTCTTGTGAGTACGCATTTCAAATTGTTCACGAGAATCTTTATACTTATGTACCGCTTTCAATACAGTATACTTTTGTATTTCTGTAGGTAGTGGTACAGGACCAGAGATATCTCCACCTGTTCTCTTAACAGTATCAACAATTTTAATTGCTGCAGCATCTAGAACTTTATGATCATATGCTTTTAGTTTGATTCTTACTTTTGACATTTACATGTCCTCCTTCCGTTTACATCTAGTATAAACTTGACTCCGTAACAAATATCCCAAACCTATTATAAGTCAACAACTTATCCTAGAGTATCGGCAACCTCGCACATCTTAGCCATGTCAAACCAAGGTACATTATACCAGTAATATATATGTAATGCAACCGCTTTTTTTCGATTTTTAAAAAAAAATTATAATATATTTATTTTTTAGAGTTCTTAAAAAAACTAATAGCTTTTTATAATATATATTATCACTTCTTATATTAATCTATTCAAATGATAAAAAAAATAGATTGTAAACTAATTAAATAAATGATATCCTATTTATTGAGAAGGACGGATTTATGGAAGAAGTATTTAAAAAATATGAATCAGAGGTAAGGTCTTATTGTAGGTCATTTCCGAAAGAATTTAATTATGCCAAAGGATCAATAATGAAAGATACCGATGGTAAAGAATATATAGATTTCTTTTGTGGCGCAGGTGCACTTAATTATGGTCATAATAATGATTATATTAAATCTAAAATTATTGAATATTTAAATAAAGATGGTATAGTGCATTCACTTGATATGTATACAACTGCTAAGAAAGAATTTATTGAATATTTTGAAAAAAAATTATTAGAACCAAAAGGATATAATTATAAAATTCAATTTACAGGCCCAACTGGCACTAACTCAGTTGAAGCAGCACTAAAATTAGCACGTAAAGTTAAAAAAAGAAATAATATTTTAGCTTTAATGGGTGGATTTCATGGCATGAGTTTAGGTTCATTAGCACTTACAACCGACATTGTAAGTCGAAAAGGAGCTGGCGTTTCTCTTAATAATGTTACTCATATCCCTACTCCATATATGTTTCCAGATGTTGATATGATTAATTATTTAGATATTATATTGAGTGATGATCACTCAGGAATAGATAAACCCGCAGCAATTATAATTGAAACCACTCAAGCTGAAGGTGGCGTATATGTTTTATCCAATGAATACTTAAAAGGTTTAAGAAATATATGTGATAAGTTTGATATGTTATTAATTGTTGATGATATCCAAGTCGGATGTGGAAGAAGCGGAAATTATTTTTCTTTTGAAAGAGCAGATATCATTCCTGATATTGTATGCTTATCAAAATCTCTTGGAGGATATGGTTTACCATTTGCAGTTACTTTATTAAAACCAGAACTAGATATATGGGCTCCTGGTGAGCATAACGGCACATTTAGAGGGAATCAATTAGCAATGGTTGGCGCTAAAGCTGGTCTAGAACTAGTTACAAATGATAATATCCAAGATAGAGTTGCTAATTTATCAAATAAAATTGAAGAAAAACTTAAAACTTTTTTAGCTAATTATCCTAGATTTGACTTAAGAGGCATTGGTTTTATTTGGGGTATAGATGTTAAAGACGAACAGCTAGCATCTAATATTAGTAGAGAATGCTTTAATCAAGGATTAGTTATTGAAAAAGCCGGAAGAAATAACTCAGTAATTAAATTAATGCCTTCCTTATTAATTGAAGAAGAACTTTTAGATAAAGGAATAAATATTTTAATAACTGTTATAAAAGAATTAAACTTAATTAATAATAAAGTAAATAAAGATAAAAAAAGATAAAATTTTTATCTTTTTTAAATCGATTTATAAATCAGGTAGTATTTTTTTATAATATGGCCGTAATCCAATTTTATCTGGTGTATGTTCTGGTAATTGCCAAAAATCATATCCAGGATAATCATTTCCTTCTATTATGCATGGACCGTTTTCAGTAATAGCTACATCCCAACCTATATATTTTATTTCTTGAATTTCTAAAGCAGCTTTTTTTACTAGTTCTATAGCCTCTTTAATATACGGTAATTGGAATCCTTTCAACTCGACTCCTGTATAAGGATGCTTGGCATAATTTATTAATTTTGAACTTCTAGCAACACCATTTAATTTACCAGTATTAAGATCAATTGGACAAAATATACCTGAGTTTTCGATATTATCAACAAACTTACCTTCATTACCCATTTTACATACTGCATATATAATATGAGGTTTTTCATCTACAACAATAGTCACAATTCTTAATGAATTAATTGCTAAAGGATATAATTTATTTAAAGATTGATGTTGAATAATTAATTCTTCAATAACCCCAAAATTTTTATCAGGATTATTAACATAATAAAACATTTCTTTTAAATCTTTAAAATTTTTTTTATTTAATTTTTCAATTCCTTTGCCACTTTCACCAATATTTGGTTTAGCAAATATTATTTCTTTATTTTTCATAAATTTTTTAAAATCTTTAAAATCTATTTTAGCTATATCTAAAAATTCCCGATTTAAATATTTTTTAAAACGGTCATTAAAAATATTCTTGTTATCAAAAATATAAGAAAATTTTGGATTATTACACAAAGAAATAACCTTTTTATTAATAACTCTAGTTACATACGTTTTTCTTTGTTTATGATTCATATTATAAAAAGCAAATATATTATAATCATGAAATCCGGCACCATACCTTACCCCACAATTAATCATATCTAAAAAAATTTGAAATTTATTTTTATTTGTCTTTTTAGCTACATCATCAATAACATTTTTTAATCGTTTGAATCTCACTCCAGTAATTATTCGTAAATAATACTTCGTTTTACTCATAATTAATACCTCTTTCATAATGTTTATTATATCACATCACTTTATTAATTTTAAATTTTTTTCTATTAAAACATAAATAAATATATGGTATAATTTAAATAGGTATAAAGAAAGGAAATCTAATTTTTATTAGATTAAATATTAGTATGAAATTAAATGTTGTTATTCCAATGTACAATGAAGAAGGAAATGTTGAGCTACTTCACAAATTATTAACTAAAACTTTAGATGATGTTGATTATGAATTAATATTTATTAATGATGGTTCTAAAGATAAAACTTATCAAAAATTAAAAGATATTTATGAAAAAGATCCTATTCATGTTAGAGTTATTAATTTTAGCCGTAACTTTGGAAAAGATGCTGCTATTCATTCTGGCTTAACTTACGCAAATGCTGAGTATACTGTAATTATAGATGGAGATTGTCAACAAAATCCTAAGCATTTACTTGATATGATGAATTTTCTTGATAATAATCCCGAATATGATCAAATTGCAATGGTAAACAAAACTCGTAATAAAGAAAATATTATAAATAAACTTTTAAAAGGAATGTTTTATTCTTTTATTAATAAAATAAGTGATACAAATTTTGTTAAAGGGGCTTCTGATTTTAGAATGTTTAGAAGTTATGTTGTTGAATCAATCTGTTTATTAGCAGAAAATAATCGCTTTTCAAAAGGAATTTTTTCTTGGGTAGGCTTTAACACTTATTATATGGAATATCTAGTTGAAAAAAGAAATAGCGGTAAATCATCTTTTAATATAATTAATCAATTTAAATATGCTTTTAATGGCATAATAAATTTTAGTATTAAACCACTAAGGATAGCAACAGTAATTGGACTTATCTTTGCTCTTGGAGCTTTTATATATTTAATTATTATTTTAATTCAAACATTTATTACTGGAATTGAAGTTCCTGGATACGCTTCATTAATAAGTCTTATTCTTTTATTAGGAGGTATACAATTAATGGCAATTGGTATTCTTGGAGAATACATTGCTAAGACTTATTTAGAATGTAAAAAAAGACCCATATATGTTGCTAAAAACAAACTAGGTTTTAATAAAGAAAATATTTTATAATAAAAAGAAATCATTTATTCTGATTTCTTTTTTTCTTTATTATTACTTTTTTCTGGTTCTTTTTCTATTATTTCAAAATCAAATATTGTTGCCTTACACAAAGGGCAATAATAACCATCAGGCATTTCTCCTTCATGAATAAATCCACATATTTTACACTTATATTTCATATTTTGCACCTACCTATTATTAATAGTAACAAAATAAGATAAAAAATACAATTAGCTTTCTCTAATTGTATTAATATACTTATTAACAGCTATACTCCATTCATTACTAGAAGCGTATTTTGGATTCATTAGCTCAGGTGTATTTAATCCTTTACGATAGTAATTATTATTAATAATATCAAGATAGCTATTTATTCCTTCTTCAATAGTTTCATATCTTTTATAAGGGCCACCATTACATGAAGGAGTTCCTTTTATTCCGCCAACATTATTACAATCAGTTGTTATTGAGGAGCATTTCCATTTACAACCTGTTTCTTGAAGTATAATTGCAACAGCTAAATAAGGATCAAGCCCAGTTTTTTTAGTATAGGCACTAAAATAAAAGCCAGTATTATCTAAAATATTATTTAAATTTTTATTTAATTTAGTTGTTAACTCACTTTCAGTTAATCCATCAAAAATAATTTCTTCTAATTTATTAGTAGTTGGAATTGTTTTTGTTGTTATAATTACTTTTTTAGTGGTTGTTTGTTTTGTCGTTGTTGTTAATGGTACTGTTGTCGTTATATTGGTAGTTTGAAATTCACTTACTGATTTTTTATTGTCTTGATTAAGTACTATTATTTCTTTATTTCGATGATTTATTTTATTCATAAAATCACCAATCATAAAAAAACTAGTCACTGATAAAATTAAACCTGTAAATAATATAATATATTGTAGATTAATTAGTTTCACTATAAACTTCCTTTATTTGATAACCATCTATTTCACTAAACGCTTTTACTTCAATTCCAGTAATTAATTCATGTTTTTTATTTCCAATATTATATATTGAAATTGAATTTGGAGCTTGTTTAATTATTTCGTTTATTTTTATATTTATTTTACTAAACTTTTCTATTTCACTTGCAGATAAAGAATCAATATCTATTACAAAAACATCAGTATTAGTATTACTAATAAAATTATGTAAAGCCCTAAAATTTAAAGCATTTTGAATTGTAAGTTCTTTGGTTACAAAAGCAACTAATTGGTTATTCTTAACTTGATACATATTTACTACTTCATTAGCAGTTGTAATATTAAAATCTGATAAAGAAGTATTCATTAAATTTTCATATTGCTCTTCATTTAAATTATTTTGCTTTATAAAATCAGCTTTTATTGCTTCTGGCTTGCTTCTATAAAAAATATTTTCAACCCCATTAATAGTTATCGTTAATTTTTTATCATCAACATCTGCAATATATAGTTTATTTTCTTTTATATTACAATTTAATTTAATTACCTTAATACTACGGTTATATCTAAAAGAAGTACATAATTCAAATAAACTTACTGGATTTTTATTTTCAACATAATAATAAGAAAAAACTTGATCCTTAAAACTGATGGCTGTTAACTTATTATTTTCAATTCGATACCAATTATAATCACTTACGGTTTTATCTAATTCATCACTAAAATCATATATTAATAATCCAAATAAAAATAATATTACTAATATAATAATCATTATAATATTTTGTTTCATCCTAAATCACCACTCTATTTTAAAAGAAAATATAGTATTACTACCAATCCTAATAAGATTCGATAATACCCAAATACTTTAAAATCATTTTTCTTAATATATTTTAATAATAATTTAATAGTTAAAATAGATACTATAAATGCTGTTAATGTACCTACAATTAAGATAATTATTTCAAAACTACTAAATACAAAACCAAATTCCAATATTTTAATGAGCGAAGCTCCTAACATAACAGGAACTGCTAAGTAAAAAGTATAACTAGCTGCAACAGTTCTGTCAAGTCCTATTATTAATCCCCCTAATATTGTAGCACCACTACGACTAGTACCTGGTATTAATGATAATACTTGAAATAATCCCACTAAAATGGCATCTTTATAAGTAATCTTATTAACTTCCTTTACCAGATATTTTTTATTTTTTTGTTTATTTTCTACAATAATAAATAATATACCGTAAATTATTAACATCAAAGCTACTGTTCCTGGATTAAAAAACAACTCATCAATTTTATCACTTAAAGGAATCCCTATTAATGCTGCAGGAAGACATCCTATTATTATTTTATACCATAAATTAAAAGTATCTTTGGTCTCTTTTTTAGTTTTATTAAATCCCCATGGAAATAAATTTTTAAAAAATAATACAACAATAGCTAATATTGCTCCTAATTGAATTACAACTAAGAACATTTTCCAAAATTCTGGACTAACTTCAAGCTTTAAAAATTCTTCAGCTATAATCATATGACCAGTACTACTAATAGGTAACCACTCGGTAATACCTTCGATAATACCTAGGATAATTGTTTTGAAAACATCTACAAACATAGCATCGCTCCTTTATAATTATATCATATTACTAAAATGTTAAAATATATTTCCTAATTATTGATGTAAACTATCTAAACTTATTCTTTTGAATAATATAAGTAATTTTTAATAATAACTTGATTGGTATTAGTCTAGTTAAGAATATACCCATTCTCATTTTAAAGGTCGGAATAATAATAAGTTTATTTTTAAAAACTTGATCAAGAGCATATTTAGCTACATATTCTGAACTAAGACCTTTAACATTAAAACTTCCTCCGGCTACATTATTAAAATTAGTATTAACAGGTCCAGGACATAACACACTAACTTTAACATTACTTTTTTGTTTTTTCAATTCTTCATAAAGAGCTAAAGTCAATTTTAAAATATAATTTTTAGTAGCATAATAAGTATTTAAATATGGTCCCGGCATAAAACCAGCACTTGAAGATACATTTAAGATATATCCTTGATCTTTTTTAATAAAATCTTTTAAAAATAATTTAGTTAATATATGTGTAGCTACTATATTAACATTTATCATTTTTAATTCCGTTTCTAAATCAGTTTCATTAAAAAAACCAAATAAACCAAATCCAGCATTGTTAATTAATAAGTCGATATTTAACTTTTTAGTTTTTAAATATAATTTATATACTTCTTCTTTACTTGATAAATCACATATTATAACTGTTGCATTAGAACATCTTTTTTTTAATTCATTTAATTTTTCTTTATTTCTACCTACTAAGATAAGCTCATAATTTAAATTATTTAGATAAAGAGCCATATCTTTTCCAATACCACTACTTGCTCCTGTAATTAATGCTGTTTTCATATAATCACCTTATCAATATATTACTATTATTTATAAAATAAATCAAAAAAAGAGCTTATTCAGCTCTAAGGCACTCAACAGGATCTTTTTTACTAGCTATTCTGGCTGGTATTAAACCCGCTATTAAATTTAATAAGACACTTATAATTATAAGAGAAATACCTCCTAATAACGGCAAACTAGCTATATTATTAACATCTAAAACATTATAAATAATCTTATTAATAGGTAAAGATAATAATAAAGTAATTAAGATTCCTAAAATACCAGCAACAAAACCTTCAATTACAGTTTCGGCTCTAAATACTCTAGAAATATCTTTTTTAGAAGCCCCAATAGATCTTAATATTCCTATTTCTTTAGTTCTTTCTAGAACAGAAACATAGGTAATTATCGCAATCATAATACTAGAAACAACTAACGACACAGCAACAAATGCAATTAAAACATAAGTAATTATATTTATAGCACTAGTTACTGAAGATAATAATATCCCAATATAATCAGTATAAGTTATAATATTTTCTGAATTATTATTGTCTTCTTGAATTTTATTATAATCAGTTATTATATTTTCAACCTTTTCTTTAGATTCAAAACCATTAGGATATATATTAATCCCTATAGGTCTTTCTAAATCTGCAATACCTAACTTTTGTCTTGTTTTATCATAAGAATTAATTACCCCATCAAATTTTAAACCAGTTAAAATATCTATACTAGGATTTTTTAACTGCTCTTTAGCAATTTCAGTATTAGAGATTTCATTAATCACATATTTGGTTAAATTATGAGTATAACCTACATATCCGCTAGATGCTTCGATAGCATCATCACTTACTTTAATTACTCCAACTATTGATAAATTAATCCCATTATTGATTTTATCTTTCATAAAAGATTTATTATTACTTTTATCTATCCAGTTACCATTTTCTTTAACAAAAACAGTAGGATTTAATACTAAACTATATTCAAGACCAATAAAATCGTTATAAGAATAATTAAGACTTTTAATATCTATTTTTTCCCCTTCTTTAGCCTTTTCTAATATTTCATTTATTTCTTTTCGATCTTTAATATTAAGTGAATATATTAACGACATAGGTATAGAATTATTTTCATCAACAATAAGTACTAACTCATTATATTTATTAGGTAATCTTCCTGATAATATTGAATATTGACTTTCTAGTAATTTATTATTTCCAATTAATTCACGAAAAACGTTAGAAGAATATTCACTATTGTTCATATTAACTCCCACTAGTTCTATTTGTTTTTTAGGAGCTTCTAAAAATGGATTTGTATTAAAGCTATTAGGATGAACCCTAATTATATCATCAATATTTTTACTATATATTTGTAAATCTATATTGTATCGATATTGAATATCAGTAACATAATCATTTATATTTCCACCTTTATTATCTAAATATTTTTTAAATTCGACTAGGTTATTGCTTGCTTTAGCTGATTCAAGTTGAACAGCTGGGCTTATTGAAATATCATCGGTTGTGCAAATTTTATTACTATCACATATAATATCTTCAAATTCAGTAATATTTTGAATCATAGACGTGAAATCCATTGTACTAGCTTCAATTTGAAGAGGATAAGAAGATAAAGTTTCCTGTTCCATTCTTTCAATATAATTATTTACTCCATTTGATAAAGATAATATAAGTGCAATACCTATTATACCAACACTTCCTGCTGATGCGGTTAAAATAGTTCGCCATTTTTTAGTTAACAAATTATTTAACGATAAAGCTAAAGCGGTTTTAAAACTCATACTTTTCTTTTTAAATTTTTTATTTGTATCATCAGCACTTTCTTTTGTATCTGATTCTCCATCATAATAATTTGAATCATCAGTAATCTTACCATCTTGTAATTTTATTATTCTAGTAGAATACCCTTTTGCGATTTCGGAATTATGTGTTACCATAATAACTAATTTTTCTTTAGCAATATTTTTTAATATTTCCATAATTTGTTTACTAGTTTCAGAATCAAGCGCTCCAGTAGGTTCATCAGCAAGTAATATATCAGGATTATTAACTAAAGCTCTAGCAATCGCAACTCTTTGCATTTGACCACCAGATAATTGGTTAGGTCTTTTATTCATATGATCTTTAAGACCCACTTCTTTTAAAGCTTTAATGGCTCTTTTTCTTCTTTCTGATTTAATTATACCTGATAAAGTCAAAGCAAGTTCAACATTAGCTAAAATAGATTGATGATGAATTAAATTATAACTTTGAAAAACAAACCCTACTCTATGATTACGATATGTATCCCAATCTTTATCTTTAAAATATTTAGTACTAATTTCATTAATAATTAAATCTCCAGATGTATATTGATCAAGTCCTCCTATGATATTTAAAAGAGTTGTTTTTCCAGACCCAGATGGACCTAAAATAGAAACAAATTCATTTTTTCTAAAACAAACACTAACTTCATTTAAAGCTTTTTGATTAAAATCATCAGTTTTATATAATTTTGATACTTTTTTTATTTCTAACATGACGTATTTCCTCCTCATTAGATTATTATACTACATATATTTAATATTAAGTCCTTTTTTATAAAGAAAACAAGAATTACTTGTTGAACTATATAATCAGGAAATATAATATTGATATTATAAAAAGCAAATGAAAAAATAAATGTTATAATATCTTTTTTCACTATTATACATTATATTTACATATACTACTTATTCCTGCAAAATGTGAGACATAAAGCCATAAATTTCGCGATGTATATTTTTTTCTGTTTTTGTTATAATATAAATATACGGGAGGTAACAGATGACATTTATTATTAATACAGTTAAAAATGAAACAGTAAACAAAACAATCAGATTTCCGTTAGATTTAATTACTAAAATTGAAAGTCAAATTATAGGAAAAAATATTTCGTTTTCAAAATTTGTAATTCAAGCTTGTGAATATGCTTTAGAAAATATTAAAGAAAACACAAAAAAATAAATATTATTTATTATATTTATAAATATATTTATATTATAATATTGGAGGGAGAATATATTGGCATTCGTAATAGACTTTCATAAAAATGAAACCCAAAATAAAAATGTTAGATTTCCTTTAAATCTTATTAAAAAGATTGATAATCAGATTAAGGATAAAGATATTTCGTTTTCAAAATTTGTAGTTCAAGCTTGTGAATATGCTTTGAAAAATATGAAATAAGAAAAGAAGAAATCTAAATTTTTCTACTTAAGAAAAATGACACAAGATGTCATTTTCTTCTTATTTTTCCTTTATTTCTTAATATAACTTTCTTAATTTACCAACCACTTTTTTAAATTCCTTACCTCTTTCTTCAAAATTATTATATTGATCCCAAGAAGCACAAGCTGGACTAAATAAAATTATATCTTTCGGGCGTGATAATTCATAAGATTTATTAACAGCTTGCTCTAAATTATCTACTACATTACATGATATATTTATTTTATTAGCAAATTTTTTTATGATATTTTTAGTTTCTCCATAACAAATAATTTCTTTGACATATTTCATATCCGGTTCTAAATCATCAAAAGGAAGGCCTCGATCAAGACCGCCTAATATTAATATAATTGGACTTACAAATGACCTTAAAGCAATTTGGGTAGCTTTAACATTAGTTGATTTAGAATCATTATAAAATAATCTCTTATTTATTTCTTTAACATATTCTATTCGGTGTTCTACTCCACTAAATTTTTTAAGTACTTTATTTATATCTTTATTATCAACACCAAACTGTTTTACTACTATAATAGCTCCCATTATGTTTTCATAATTATGATTTCCTTTAATTTTTATATTTTCTAATTTAATGATTTCTTCATTATTATAATAAATATTTTTGTTATCTAGATAACAATCAGTTTTTTGACTAACTGAAAAATATATTTTTTTTGAAGCGATATTGCTAGTTAATAATAAAGAATCCTTATTATCTTTATTAATAATTGCTAAATTTTTATAAGTATGAAAATTAAATATTCTTCCTTTATTATTAACATAATTATCATAAGTTTTAAAAAAGTCTAAATGCGTTTCTGATAAATTAGTCAAAACCACAATATTTGTTTTAAATTTATCAAAATCAACTAATTGATGACTCGATATTTCAATTACTAAAATATCACCTTTTTTGATATGATTTACAAATGAGCATAAAGGAAAGCCTATATTACCAGCAAGGTGAACTGGTTTACCTGCCACTTTTAAAATTTCATATATAATAGTTGTTGTTGTTGTTTTACCATTAGATCCAGTTATACCAATAATAGTAATATCTTTAGGTAAATAATGATAAGCTACTTCCACTTCATTTATAACAGAAATATTTAATTCTTTAGCTTTCCTTACCACGGGATGCTCTTTATTAATCCCTGGATTTTTAACAACTAAATCATATGAATTGTCTAAAATTAATTCTGGTTCACTTGTAATTACATATTCTACTCCTAAAGTTTTCAATTCTTCAACGTGCTTTTTATCTTGCTCTTTAATATCAGTTATTAATACTTGATTATTTTTTTTAGCAAGTAGTTTAGCTGCTTCATATCCACTTCTCGCCATTCCTAAGATAAATATTTTTTTATTTTTCCACATTATTACCACCTGCCATAATAATTGTACTATAAAAAGATATATTAAAAAAGAAAATCTATACAAAAATAAACTTTAAATTAATAAAGAGATATGCTATAATCATTTTGTTATTCAAGTAATAGGGGTATGGTCTAATGGTAGAATAACGGTCTCCAAATTCAATGACCGGATATATCAAAGGGATACTATTTATATAAATAGTATAAGAGCTTAAAAGCTTATAGATAAAGGGAAAGAAAGAATTAAGAGTTTAAAAAATTATTTTATAGGGGTATAGTTCAATGGTAGAATAACGGTCTCCAAAACCGCTGATGCGAGTTCAATTCTTGCTACCCCTGCCATAATGTCAATAAAAGCTAGGTAGTACCTAGCTTTTTTCAATGCTGTTAAGGGGTAGCGACTTTGTCCCAAGACCAATGCTCATCTTAACAAGACCACCGTTTAGGTCTAGGGACAAAATTCTACTTTGAATTAGCTTATGGTTTGCATAGTTAACTTTCTAAATTGCCTATGTTTTAGCAAAATTGAAAGGAGCGATTAAATTATGGCAACCTCTATTAGTCAAAGTGCAATTGACGAATTCACAAATTTTTTATCTAATTTTGCACAACCGGAAACAGTAAACCACAAGCCGACTCGTAGTCTATCTTATGATGAAGCAAAAACTCACTTTTATGAGAATATGAGAGAACGGAGATTGGCGGAAGAAACTTTTCGGTTTTATGACCACCGGTTAAATGCTTTTGCAAAGTATTTAACTTTAATCAAAAAAAATGCAATTAACGAAGTGTCCGAAGCTGAGATTAAACATTATTTGAAAACTAAATACTCTAAACACAATCCCTACACTCAAAATTGCAATATTCGGGCAATTCGGGCATTTTTCAATTACTTAGAAAAAGATGGCTACATAACCGCCAATCCTGTCTCTCAAATTAAGGTAATAAGAATCCCTAAACAAAGGATAGACTACTTGTCGATAGACCAGATACGAAAGTTATTAACAAGTTATGACTTGCGTAGAAAAAGCGAAATCAGAAATCTTTTAATAACCATGTTACTTTTAGATACTGGAGTTCGTATTAGTGAGTTATGTAATATTAAAATTGAAGATGTCGATTTCGCCAACAAAAGCATATACATCTACGCAACTAAAACTCATACCTTTCGTACGGTCTATTATTCAAAAGAAACTGAGCGAATAATAAATATCTATCGAAGTGAAGTTTTAAGGTCTAAAGAAAATGGACCACTGATTTTAAAATTTCATGCTTACTTAGATATCCCCACGGATGAAGCTTTATCAAAAGACCGAGTTCAGCATAGGCTCAATGAGAAAGGTAAAAAACTATTCGGTAAAGATTTTAGGCTTCATCCGCATAAGTTTAGACATACTTTCGCAACTCATTTTATAATCAATGGTGGTGATCCATTTTCTCTAAAAGACTTACTAGGTCATTCTAATATTGAAACTACTAATATTTACGTAGATATGTCCCAAAAAGACCTTAAAACTAAACACATTGAATATGGTGTCTTTAGCTCAGTTTCTAACATGGAACAAAAAACTGGAGGGTCATATGAAGATTAAAGCCACACACAGAAAAATGACAGTTTGTAGTGCAGATACAAACAAGTCCATGTTAATTATAAAAGGTAAATGGTTTCGGAACTATGGCTTTAATCCGGGAGATATGGTGGAATTAT
>Ga0265294_10000967_pt1 | contig 38927 bp, 50 predicted proteins | sample MunlanPumphouse3_FD_192504 | JGI IMG/M metagenome (GOLD analysis project Ga0265294, IMG submission 192504) | Groundwater microbial communities from a municipal landfill in Southern Ontario, Canada - Pumphouse #3 | ecosystem: Environmental > Aquatic > Deep subsurface > Groundwater | place... | reverse complement strand
ATATTCATATTGAAACTTTTTCAAGAATGGATTTATTTCTAATAAATGGTGTTTTCCATTTAGAAACATTTGTATTACTAATATTACTAATGTTAAATTGGCATCGTGATTAATAAAAATGTGAGAACCTAAATAGTTCTCACATTTTTAATTTTCTCAATTTTTATATAGAAATTATCTTTTTAGGATATGCGGAAATCTCCTGTATGTGGGTTATATTTTATTAACTTAGCAAAATTTTACCGCAGTCCTAGCTAAGTTAATAAAACATTTGGAGGGAAGAACTAATCTTCCCTCCAAATATATTTTAATTTTTTTTCTTTAACTTTTTTAAAAAAGGAGTCACAAAGTGAGACAATTGTATGATCACAAATGTATCGTAGCATTAAGTGGTGGTCAAGATTCAGCAACAGTTTTATCTTGGGCTAAAAATAAATTTCCTGAAGTTTATGCAATTTCATTTGAATATGGTCAACGTCATAAAAAAGAATTAGATTGTGCAAAGAAATTAGCTGAATTAGCAAATGTAAAAGAACATTTTATTATAGATATGACGAAATTATTTTCACAGGTTACAAAATCTTCATTATTAAATAATACAGATAATATTTCTAATCCTAGTGAATTTGATTTTTCTTTACCAAGTTCATTTGTACCATTTAGAAATATGCAATTTCTAACTCAAGCAACATCCATTGCATATTTAAAGCGCATTCAAAATATTGCTACTGGAGTCTGCCAGACTGATTATAGCGGATATCCCGATTGTCGTGAATCCTTTATTGAATCTTTAAATTTTTCTTTAAATTTAGCATGTGATGGAAATTTTATTATTCATACTCCATTAATGGCACTTACAAAAGCTGAAACTGTTAAATTGATGGATTCATTAGGAACTCTTGATTGGTATAAACATACATTAACTTGTTATAATGGAACTAATTGTGGAGTATGTCCTTCATGTTTATTAAGAATTAAAGGATTTAAAGAAGCAAATATTGAAGATCCATTAACATATAATAATCAATGAGGTTTTTTAAAAATATATAATGAGTAATAATTCAGATTTTGATATGTTTAACAACTGGTATAATAATCCAACTACTCAAGAAGGTTTTAAAAAAAATAATTTAAATACTGAACAAATAGCATATGCATCATTTATTAAAGGTATGTTATATTTCATAGAAAGGAGTAAAAATTGCACTTCTTATGATAAAAAATAATTTAAAATGGATTTGGGCAATTAGTTATATTATAAGTATTATAATTGCAAATATCTTAGTTGATTATTTTGGAATTGTTCATTATTTAGGATTAACATTTCCTGCTGGTGTTGTATTAGTTGGTTTAACATTTTCGTTCAGAGATTTTGTTCAACAATATTGGGGACCATTAAAAATTTGGGTTTTTATAATAATAGCTGCAATAATTACTTTATTTATGAATTGGCAGTTAGCATTAGCATCAGTAAGTGCTTTTTTAATTGCAGAAACAGTTGATTGGTTAATTTTTACAATCACTAAAAAAGAATTTACTCAAAGAATTTTATTATCAAATACAATATCTACTCCATTAGATTCTATTGCATTTGTAGTTTTAGCATTTGGTTGGAATTGGGATGCAATATGGGGACAATCTGTAATTAAATATTTGAGTAGTTTATTAGTTATCCCAATCATATGGTACATTAATTTAAAAAGAATACAAAAAATATGATATTAGTAAAAAACCATAATATAATATTTAAAAATATGGTTTTTTCGGCAGATATCACAATTGATCAAATTACATGTACAAATAATAGTCTTGGTAGTTATGAATATTGGGGTCAATTTGGTGTTGATAAGCGACCAGACCATATTGATAATTTTGAAATTGAATCTATTTATATAAATGATATAAAATTAATTAGTAAAAAATATATTAATGAATTAAAAGAAAATTTATTAAATGATATAAATTTTATTAAAAAAATACAAGAACAATTACAATATATATAAATTATAATTCGGCGAGATCTTTAACTAGGTCTCGCCGAATCTTTTATTTTTAATTTTTATATAGAAATAATAAAATTAATTATATAATTTAACCCTTTTATTAATTTAAAAAAGGAACAATAATGGATTTCTATAAAATTTTAAATAAAAATGAACATCATCATAATATTTATTATAAATTCGGTCTTAATATTGATCCTATAAAATTTAATCCTTCTGGAGATTGTAAACCTGGTGGAATTTATTTCTCGAGAGAAGATATCTTAGCTTTTCTCGAATATGGTCCATGGATCAGAAAAGTAACAATTCCTGAAGATGCTCAGATTTATAAAAATCCAGGAAAACCGAAGAAGTGGAAAGCTGATAAAGTTATTCTTGGTAAAAAAGAAAAAATTAATTTGAAAGTTATTAAAAGGTTAATTGATGAAGGCGCAGACCCACAAGTAAATGATAATTTTCCAATAAAATGGGCAATTAGAAATGATTTTTTAAAAATTGTAAAGCTATTACTTCCCCTATCAGATATTAGTGTTTGGAATTATTATCCTTTAAAAATTGCAGTTTTTAAAGGATATACTAATATTGTAAAACAATTACTACCACAATCAAATTCAAAAATAAATGATAAATTTTTAATACTTGCTACTGAAAGAGGTCATTTAGATATTGTAAAATTATTAATTCCTTTATCTAAAAATAAATTTCAAAAAAGTAAAGCATTATGTATATCTGCAAGTATGGGTCATATTAAAATTACCAAATATTTAATTCCCTTTTCGGACCCAACATATTTAAATAGTAAAGCATTAAGATATGCTGCTGAAAATGAACATATTGAAATTGTAAAGCTATTACTTCCAGTATCTAAAATTGACAATACTGTAATTAAATATTGTAAAGAATATTGTAATAATCAAGAAATTCTTGATCTATTATAAATTTAAAATAGGTTATTAAGATATAAATATATTATAATTTTTAACTATAAAAAGGATTATAAAAATGAGTCAACAATTTTTAAATCTCCAAACACAAAATGATAACCTTTTAAAATTAACTTTACATATTACTAGAATTATTAAAAATAATCCCATCACAACTATAGAAAAGTTTAAAAATTTATTATATGAAACTAATATTTTGTCCACATTACAATAATCTAATAAAAAGGATTATAAATGGATTTTTACAAAATCTTGAATAAAGAAGAACACCATCGTGGTTTACAATATAAATTCGGTCTCAATAATGATATTCTAGAATTTAATCCATCTGGAGATTGTGAACCAGGTGGAATCTATTTCTCAAGAGAAGATATTTTAGCTTTTATTAATTATGGTCCTTGGATCAGAAAAGTTACACTTCCTGAGGATGCTCAGATTTATGAAAATCCAGGAAAGCCAAAAAAGTGGAAAGCTAATAAAATTATTCTTGGTAAAAAAGAAAAGATTACAGCTAAAGTTATTAAACGATTAATCAATAAAGGAGCAAATCCAACAGTAGATCATAATTTTCCATTAGTATGGGCTGCTATAAACGAACAATTAGAAATTGTAAAACTCCTTAGACCATTAGCTAGAATTGATAAAGGTATAATCGATTATTGTAAAATGTATTGCAAGAATCCAGAAATTCTTAATTTAATTATAGCAAAAAATCATAGAAAAAAGAAAATATAAATGATTTATTTAACAACTAACTATTCTTTAAAAATGTTAGATAAAAATTATCAATAAAGATTCGGAGAATTACTAAAATGGACTTTTATAAAATCTTGAATAAAGAAGAACACCATCATAATCTTCAATATAAAACTGGATTGAATATTGATCCTATAGAATTCAATCCTTCTGGAGACTGTAAACCAGGTGGAATCTATTTTTCGAGAGAAGACATTTTAGCTTTTCTCGGGTATGGCTTTTGGATCAGAAAAGTAACAATTCCTGAAGACGCAAAGATTTATGAGAATCCAGGAAAGCCAAAGAAATGGAAAGCGGATAAAGTTATTCTTGGTGAGCGAGAAGAGATTAATTTAGAAGTTATTAAAAGAGTAATAGATGAAGGAGCAAATCCAATAACAGATCATAATCTTCCATTAATATGGGCTGCTATAAATGGGCATACTGATATTGTAAAACTTCTTATTCCACTATCTAAAATTGATAAAAATGTAATTAATTATTGTAAAACTTATTGTAAAAATCAAAAAATTATTGATTTGGTTATAGCAAATAAAAAGGAATAATAATGGACTTTTACAAAATCTTAAATAAAGAAGAATGTCATAATGGTCTTCAATATAAATTTGGTCTTAATATCGATATTCTAGAATTTAATCCTTCTGGAGACTGTGAACCAGGTGGAATCTATTTTTCGAAAGAAGATATATTTGCATTTTTCGGATATGGTCCTTGGATTAGAAAAGTAACACTTCCTGAGGATGCTCAGATTTATGAAAATCCAGGAAAACCGAAGAAGTGGAAAGCTGATAAAGTTATCTTAGACAAAAAAGAAAAGATCACTGCTAAAGTTATTAAACGATTGATTGATGAAGGTGCTGATCCAACTGTATATGATAATTATCCATTAAAATGGGCAGCAAGAAAAGGACGTACTGAAGTTATAAAAATTTTAATTCCATATTTAAAAGTTATTGATGATTGCTATGCAATACGAATAGCTGCAAGGCACGGGCATTTGTCTATTGTAAAACTATTACTTCCATTATCAAATACAACAGATACATATGAAGCATTTCTTAATGCAGCAGAATTTGGACAAACTAGTGTTGTAGATTTATTAATTCCATTAGTAAATCCACAAACAAATAATAGCGAAGCATTCAGATTGGCAATTTTAAATAAACGTACAGATACAATACTTCACTTATATCCAGTATCAAAATTTGATGATGATTTAATTAAATTTTGTAAAGAATATGGTGGTGAATTTATTAATTTTCTTATAGAAACTAAAAGTTCTAAATCATAATACAGATTAGATAACCCAGTAAATATAAAACAATATTTATTGGGTTATCTAAATTTAAAAGTAAAATATGAACATATTTATATTTTTTATTTTTCACAAATTTCATATAGAAATAATATTTTTAAATATGGGAGAGTGGCGGAATAGGCAGACGCAAGGGACTTAAAATCCCTCGGTGCTTAGCACTGTACGGGTTCAATTCCCGTCTCTCCCACCATTTTTATTACTTTTTAAAAGGACTTACGAATGAACGAAGAAAAAATTGATCTTATTAAGGTAATAGAAAAGTACAGTTCAGAAAATGTTCAAAATTTTCAAACAACTCTTTCAAAAGAAGAATTAAAAATATTAGCTGATAATATTAAAATTCATTTAAAAAGTTATAAAAATCAAAAAGACGATAATTATATTCAAATATTATGCAATATAGTTTTTATAAAAATTTGCAATTTGATAAATACTGAAACTGTAAATTTTCAAGATGGTATTGATATTATTCCAGAAATGTTTATTTTATGGGATGATATACTTTCATATCGATATTTAGTAAATCCAGAAAAGTATCAATGGTAGATCAATTTACTAGAAGGAGTCTTTTTTATGAATGAAAAATACAGCATCACAAAAACTTTTAAATTTGAAGCTGCTCATAGATTATTATCTATGAAAGAAAATCATCCATGCCGAAGAATTCATGGTCATTCTTATGTTATAAATGCAACAATTACTGTTGATCATTTATCACAAACTAATCCAAATATGGTATTAGATTTTGGCAGTTTTAAATCATTTCAAAAATATTTCGATACATACTTTGATCATAAAATTATTTTAAATAATAATGATCCACTTTGTAATATTTTAAAAGATATTGATGATTGTGGATTATTAATAATGCCAGATAATGCCGATCCTACTGCAGAAAATATGGCATATTTATTTTCATTAATGCTTGTTAAAACATGTTTACAAGATTATGGTATAAAACATGGAAAAGTTTCAATAGAAGTTTTTGAAACTGTTGGAAATTCTGCAACACATGAAATGGAATTTTAATAATATGCCAAAAATTATAGCATTAACTGGAATAGTATCAGAAAATGATAAAGATATAATTTTACAAAATTTAAAATCAGAATATCCAACAATAAATATTGGAATAGTTCCTCATCAAAATATAAATCAAGTTAGTGATGATTTATATAAATCAAATGATTCATATCATTTACGTTTATTTGCAAATGAAATGAATCAAGAATTGGAATTTATAACAAATGAAATATATGATATTATATTAATTCCAAATTCAATAATTAATATATTAGCTTTCAGTTCAATGTATAATCGAAGAGAACTAATATTTAGTCAATTAAGATTTATAAAATATTATATCAAAAATTATACAAAGATATATTTTATACCGGCAAATGATGAGAAATCAACTGATTTTGAAAAGAATTTACATGAACATGTACTTGAGTTATATTCTCCTTTAGGTATAACTTTAAAACAACTTCCATACGACTTATCAAAGTAAATTAATGTGGTCCGGTAGCTCAATTGGTAAGAGCACTTGCCTTATAAGCGAGAGGCTAATGGTTCAATTCCATTTCGGACCACCATTCATACACCTCTTAGGAAAATATATAAATGGAGAAAGAACAACTTATAAAATCATTAACTTGGTCTCGAAGATTAGAATTGGGACATGGTTATTGTGATTTTAAAATGAAAACAATAACAAAAATTAAAATTATTATTAGTTGTTGTATAATTATTGGATTAATTATATATTTAATATAAAAATTACATATTAATTATAATTCGGCGAGATCTTTAACTAGGTCTCGCCGAATCTTTTATTTTTAATTTTTATATAGAAATAATAAATATAATGACTACAACCCGAGTTATTAAAGAAATCTAGGTTCAATACAACTAAAAATTTATAAAGGAGAATCATTGAAAACTTTATTTGTCTTGGGTCCAAAATACGAAGAGATAGATGTTATTGAAGAAATTTTACGAACTATAAATCAAGATTTTATGTATGCATTAGATGTAAATGGTCAGCGGGTTACTAGTGCAAATGCTTGGGAATTTCAATTAGGAGATTCTTTTAAATCAAAAAATATTTCATGGCCATATTTAAGTGGACAAGGTTTAATATTTGTAGAATGTTGTCCAGCAAATGTTGTATTACCAAAAGCAAAAATTATAGGTCATATTCATGAATTTAGTCCCAATTATTTAAAAGATTCAAAAGAATATTTTAAATCTTCTAATATTGGGTTTTTAACAACTATATTAAAATTTGAAGTTAAACCAATTCATCGATTTATTGCAGCTGCGGCACATTCAATATCTGATGTATATGATGGTAAATGTCCTGATTTAAATCTTCAAAAATTTATTCATTGGAGACTTATTAATAAAAGTTTAACAAAAAATCGATCTGAAGTGGATTGTTTATTTGATATTATGGAAGGTATGAGAATAATTATTTCTATAAAAACTAAAAAAGGAGAATATATTAAACATCCTGGTTTACAACCAGATTTTGAAGAGGCAGCATATATTCTTAACGAATGTATTATGTTAGAAAAAAATAAAACAACTACAAAATTTATAAATTACCCAAAACAACCGAATATAAATAAAAGTGTTATAATGATATTTGAATGACAATTTAAAATAACTTTAAATCCTATTGAAAGATAAATAAATCTTTCAATAGGATTTTCAATTTTTACAAGTTTTATATAGAAATAATATTTTTATAAAAATTTTTTGTTTTTATATTAACTCAAAATTCCCTGAAGGTAATTTTAGAAGGGACTTCAAACAATTAAAAATCAATATGAATTAATATATATTTAGTATTTATCTTATGGTGAAAAAGCAACATTTTTCACTTTTTATATAGAAATATTCTATTTGGAGAAAAAAAATTTTTAGGATTGGAGTATATGTTAGATATAACAAAGCTTCCACAACTAATAAATCATTTAAAATCATATTCATCATATTATAAAGAAAACAATAATGAAATAATTATATTTTGTCCATATTGTGACGATTCTACTCGAGTAAAAGCAGATCATGGACATTTATACATATCTAAAACAATGCCGGTATTTAATTGTTTTAGATGTTCAAGTTCAGGTAACATTGTTCGATTACTTATTGATATTGGATTTCATGATGAAGAAATTTTAAATTATCTTGGATCCTTTATTAAATATAAATCTATTAAAGATTATTATAAACATCAGAAAAAAATTTCAACTTTAAAAAATATTCAAGAACAATGTATTTTACAAAATTTACAATTTGAAACTAAAAATAAGAATCAATTTGAAAGTTATAAAAATTATATTTATTCGCGAATAGGTAAAGTTAATTTTAGTAACTTTTTAATTTCTCCAACAATTTTCAATAATCATTTAGCATGTATTTTTACAAATAATATTGGAGAAAATGTTGTTACAAGAATGATTGAAAAATATAATGATATGAGATATCATTTAAATATCGATACAAGTGGACTTTATATGTTTCAAGAACCAATTTCTAATAAGTATCAACAAATAGTTCTTGCAGAAGGTCCTTTTGATATTATTAATTTATATTTATATAATAATCTTGAATTTAATAATTGTTTTTTTATTGCCATAAATGGTACAAAATATATGCGTGCAATTGAATTTTTGATAATTAGATATTTTTTATTAAGATCAATTGAAATAAATTTAGTTTTTGATAATGATGTTCTTAATTATAAACAATATTTATTTAAATCTAAAATGTTAACAAAACAATTTAACTCAAATATTATTATACGTGGATGGAAACCGCTAATCAAAAAAGATACTGGTGATTTTCCAGGAATTATAGAAGTGACTATATGAAAGGTTAGAAAAATGCGAATACTTAAGCAAACCAATGATGAAATAAAAATACTTATTCCACATCAAGAATCTACAAGTTCGTGTATAAGTTTATTTTTTGGGTTATTAGATAAAGGTTTTCTGTCTACTAAAACAAATATAAAAAATTCTGATAGATTTATTAGTAGTAATGATGAAGAATTTATATTTACTCGTCCATTAAATAATAGATTAAATGAATATTTTAAAAGAAGTATTAAAAAAGATTCTAGAAATATTGATTTAATCATTCAACGAATAACCACTTCTTCAATTGATGTAAATTTTGATATACATCTTGTAGAAGATGATAAATTTCTATTTTTTAATAAGAAAGTAAAGAAACTTTTTAATAATTCAACTTTACCATATGATAAAGTTGAATTACCTGATAAGATAACTTGTTTAAATAGTATTCCAATTCAAAAATATAATTTAACTATGAATGATGATGATTTTAAAAAATATATTAAGAAAAAAGTAACATCAATAAATAATTGCATGTCAAGAGTTTCAAATATTGAAAATAATTTCACATCAATATTTCCATTAATAGCTATAGAATTGTTATGTTTTAAACCAACAACAAAAAAAACATTATCAATGATGAATTTTTGTAAATTACTTGATTTGAAATATATATTTGAAAGTGCAGATTCATCAATAGATAAAGCAATAAAAACTAGATTTATTGATATTTGTAATATATTTTTAAAAAATAATATTATCAATAAATTAAAAGTTGGAAGTTTTGAATTCTTAAAAACTAGAATGTCAACAGCAATGCAAGTTGTTTTTAATGGATTAATTTTAGTAAACATTCAAAATTTAAATCATTTTTTATATATGAATCATCCTGGAATTACATTATGTACACATATAATTAATGAATTAAAATTATTTGAAAAAATTGAAACTAAATTAAGTACTGAAATCATAACTCAAATATAAAAATAAACATCAGATTTTCTTAATCAGAAAGGTTTAGAAAAATAATGATATTTGAATGGAAAAATATATCGGATTCTGATAAAATTTATCAAATGTTATATAATTTACATAATATGGATGTTGTTAATACGATATTAAATTTTGAATCTCAACAAACAGAAGTAATTTATGAACCTAAAAAATATTCAAATAACAATCCAGTAATAAATTATGATTTAGTACCAAATCGTGCTAAATTATCTTCTGATCGAAATTTAATATTATATAAAGAAACTGACATATGTATTAATCAATATTCAGATATATTAAACTTTATTACAGAATATTGTCCGCATATTAATAAATTTATAATTGAAAAGAATATTTCAAAAATTACTATACGTAATTTTATAACTTTACCAGATGGATGTAGATATGATTATATTGAAAAGAATTTATTTATTCATCAAGATATACTAAAACGATTAAAAATTCAAAAATTTGATAGTGTTGTATTTGCCGCACTTTCTAAAATCTTTTATACTCAAAATCCAAATTATCAATTTATATTACCAAATGATATTGATAGATTACAAAATTCGGAAAATTGTTTTAATAAATTCTTTAATTTTATTAAAAATGATACAAATTATATTTCAAATATGCAATCTAGAGTAATAGCTTGTTCACGATTAACTGTATCATTTCTTGATAATGAAATTATTGATTTATATGACAATAATATTTTATTATATTTACAAAATATAGATTTGATGATTTTTATAGCTCACTCTGAGTCGATAAGGGAAACACCATGCATAAGATAATTCCTGTGTATTATAGTGAATATGGCCGTTATATTAATCGATTTAGAGCAATACCATCACATATTGATGCTTTAAAACCGGTAGAACGGCGATTATTATTAACTCTTCACGAAGTTGCAAAAAATGATGTTATTAAAAGTGCAAAAGTAATTGGTAATTGTTTAGGTAAATATCATCCTCACGGAGATCAAAGTTTATATAAAACTTTAGTAAATCTTGTTAAACATGGATATGCTGAAGGACAAGGTAATTGGGGATCTCAAGGATTAATTAATGATCCAGCAGCAGCATACCGCTATACCGAAATTAAACTCGAATCTTGGGTCGAAGATCTTGTTTTTCCACATATTGATTTTGTTCCATATGATGAATTTGAATTAGAACCGGAGCCAATTTATTTACCTAGTCCAATTCCAGTAGGTTTAATAGGTAATGACATTATAACTGGTATTTCATTTTATAGAACATTAATTCCAAAATTTACTATAAAAGATCTTACTAAAAGATTAATTTATCTATTAGATTCAAAAAATGTTCCAAAAGTTCAAATACTTCCAAATTTTAAAAATTGTAAAGTTATAGATTTAGATACTGCTCAAATGGATTCAATTTTAGAAAATGGTGTCGGTTCATTAACTATAGCACCATTTGGCAATATTGAAAATAATGTTATTAAAGTACAAGGAATTTCTCCTACATCATCCTTTGTTGAATTACAAAAAAATGTAGATAAATTAGACATTAACATTATTGATGGTTCAAAAAATGATTTAATTATTATTGAAGCAAGAAAAAAGAATACCGATCTAATGGTATTAGTTAAAAAGATTTGGACAGATTATTTAATTAAAACTATAAATTTTAATTGTCTATTTTGTGATAATGATGGAAAAGTTGCAGCTTATGGAATAGATGATATTTTAAAATTAAATTATTCATTTTGGAAAGAAGCTGTTAAATGTAAGAAAATTGATTCTTATAATAAATTATCAACAAAAAAAGTAGAATTAATAATTGTACAAATAATTAGATATATATTTGAAAATTTTAAATATAATAATGTTAAAGATATTATTACAAAATTTAATGAACTTAAACAAAATCAATCTATAACTGTTTCTATTGAAGTGTTAGAAAATAATAAATGGGGAACAAAAAATATAAATGTTACTGAAAGTGATGTTGCTAAAATTTGTAATAAGCGATCTATTAAAAATTTAATAGAAACAACTATCGAAATATCTCAAATTGATAAAGATTTGACGGCGGCAAAAATCGCAATAGATTCGAATGATGTTGATTGCTTTAATGTTCTTAAAACAATAGCTTAATATTTAGAGAGTATACTTGTGGTATACTCTCTAAATATTTATAACATAACTAAACACATCAAAAGATTAATAATATGTCAAATATAGATAAATTAAAAAAATTGTTATACCAAAAGTCCTTTAAATATGATGATCAACCAATATTCTCATTGGTGTCAGGCAAAAAGAGTCAATTTTATATCGATTGCAAAATGACAACACTTTCATCTTCTGGACTTGTTTTAGTAGGTAATATTTTTTACGATTTAATTTCACCACTTAATATAAAAGGGATTGGTGGTTTAACTCTAGGAGCAGATCCAATTGCTATAGCAACTGCATTAATAGCCGGCCAAAATAATAAAGAACTTATTCCTTTCGTTATACGTAAAGAAGCAAAAAAACATGGCCTGAAGAAGTGGATAGAAGGTGAGATTGATGTTGGAGATAGAGTAGTTATTATAGACGATGTTATAACAACTGGTGGATCTACAATTCAAGCAATTGAAAAAGCAGAAGAATTTGGATTAAAAATTGTAAAAATTATTGTCCTTGTCGATCGACAAGAAGGTGGGAAAAAAAACATTCAATTAAAAGGATATGAAGTTACATCTATTTTTACAAAGGCTGATCTGATATTTGAATATAATAAATAGAGGAGAAATAAAAATGGAATTCGATGATGAACAAATTGATTATCCTGATAAAGAAAGCGAAAAAACGTGAACCAAGTTTCGAAAAAGAACTTGAACAACTTATCAATCAGCATAGTAAAGAAAATGAATCAAATACTCCAGATTTTATTTTAGCACAGTATCTGAAAAGATGTTTCGAAATATATGCAGAAACTGTGAAAGCTCGAGATAACTGGTTTGTTGGTGATCAACCAATAAATCCAACAGTCGTTCAAATACCAATAAATTTATACAACAAATAAACAAATATCATTTCTTATCACTGGAGAATATAACCAATGAATATTCAAAAAAAAGATATTACTCAATTATGGCAACAAAATAAAATCGTTTGTGTAACTACAAATGGATATATTAAAAAGAGTGGTCAAGCTGTTATGGGCAGAGGCAATGCTAAAGCTATGGCAAATATCATTCCTAAATTACCTATTTTTTTAGCAAAACACATTCAAAAATTTGGTAATGTTGTAGGCCCAATTTATCGTAGAGTAATATCTTTTCCAGTTAAACCAATTTGTGGAACTTACGATGATGCTCTTTCTCATATACAAAATCGATATACTCCCGGTGATCAAGTTCCTGGGTTTTTTTGTAAAGCACAAATAGAAATTATTGAACAAAGTATGAAACAATTAAATTTAATTATTAAAAACTATTCTAATTTAATACCAGAAGTGTATTTACCAATACCTGGTATTGATAATGGTCAATTAGATTTTGATAAAATTAAACCAATTTTAGAAACTGCTGATTCAAGAATAATTTTTGTTCATCTTTAACTTGGATAATATAATGAATTTTTTACTTTCAATTTCAATTCAACTAATTGGTATTGTTATATTAATATTTTCTAATATTAATTTTTTATCTATTTTACCAGTTGTTGTAAAACCTATAGAAATCATCGATTCAATGTTTAATGAAATTGAACAAGACCTTATATATCTTAATGCTCCCCCGGATAATTTAAATCAATTAATAAATGCAATACGTTTAGCAAGTCATTCAACAAATATAGATCATAAATTAATTACTAGTTTAATGTATACAGAAAGTAATTTTAAATTAAAAGCTATTGGTCCTCAAAATAAAACAAATATTAGATATAAAGGACTAATGCAAACACCAGTTGCATCATGGTATTCAGATGTTGATACATTGCATGGTGCTAGAATATTAGAAGACAAATTAAAATTTTCTAAACATGATTTAAAATTAGCATTAGCATTATATAAAGGTGGAAATAATAATATAGCTAAAAAACAAGCTGATCAAGTTTTGAAGATTTATCAAGATCTTCAAACATATTCAAACGATCAAACCTTTGAAAATGATGAGGAATAATTGTGATTAATCCAAAAATATCGTGGTTTGAAAAATATCGACCAGATAAAATTGAAGATATGGTATTTTCAAACGAACAACAAAAAAATTTAGTAACATCTTGGATCGAAAATGAAGTTATACCTGGAAATATTTTATTATCCGGACCAGCTGGTACTGGTAAAACAACAATTGGACTAATATTAATTAAAAAGATTATTAAAAATCAAGCAGATTTATGTCGAATTAAAACAAGATCTGTATCAGATGTCGATGAAAAAATTGCTCCTTTTGTTATTAGAAGGCCAGTTTCTAGTAAATGTAAAATTGTATATATTGAAGAAATCGATAGAACCTCTAGACAATTTCAAGCTCAATTAAAAGAAGACTTGATGGAAAAATATCAAGAATATGTTTCATTTATTTGTTGTACTAATCATCCAAGAAGACTTGATAAAGCTTTAAAAACAAGATTTACATTTCAAATAGATTTTAAATCTGATAATTTAAATGATATTAAAAGAAGATTAGAATTTATTTTAAATACTGAAAAAGCAAAATATAATCAAACTGAATTATCAGATTTTGTAAATAAAAATTATAAAGCGGGATTACGAGATCTAATTAATGCTCTACAAGTCTCATTTATATCAAATAATAGTACAATAAGCTTTGCCAATTTAGAACAAAATATAAACATTGAAGATAATATAGTAAATTATATTATTCAAATGTTAGAAAAAATTATGTCAACTACAGATATATCTATTAGAAAAGTTTGTTTGACATCACCAATTAATTCTGTTATTGCAAAAGAATATACTTCATTTGTAACTCTATGTCATAATAATTTTGATATTAATTATGATAATATTTTTGAAAAGTTATATGAAACTATTAAATTTTTGCCATTACAAGTTATTATCGGAAACTATTCAGAAACAATGGATAACAAAAAGTATCCGCATATTCATTTAATAAGTTGTTTTTATGAAATGGTCAAATGTAGCTTAGAATGTACATTATAAGGTTTTTTGAACCCGGCAAGAGACACTTGATCGGGTTCAAAAACCTATTTATAAGGATTATAATATATGGATAAAAACGTAGGAATACCAGTTGAAGAGTTTGTAAAATCTGTAGTTGAAGCATATCTAAGAGGATATGATGATGCTATTAAATATTTAACAGTTGGTAAAAAACAATTCAATTCTGATCAATTAAAATCACAATTAATAGAAACCTTAAAACAACAAGGAAAAATTAAAGCAGAATGGTGAAATAAAGTGATTTGACGAAGATTGTAGACGAAAAACCCCCTATTTTTCTGATATTCAAAAATTTTATATAGAAATAGTATTTTTAGAAAACGTTATTTTTCTTTAGAAAAAGGAAAACTATGAGTTTACAAGCCCTTGGAGATATTGAAATCATCAGAAAACGGCCAGGTATGTTCGTTGGAGATATGTCTAATCCGAATCATTTAGCTGAAGAAGTTTTAGATAATTCAATTGATGAAATATCTAATAAATTTGGATCGGTTATTCAAATCTATAACAATATACAAGATGGATCGTTTTGGGTCAAAGATAATGGGAGAGGAATACCAATCTCAACTATAACTCTGCCTGATGGAAGTACAGATGATTCAATAAAAATATTATGTACAAGATTATTTTCAGGAACAAAATTCGATACTGATGATTATGCAACTTTAATTGGAATGCATGGAGTTGGATTAGTTGCAGTTAATGCACTATCTGAATGGATGTGTATAACAACTCGCGATCGAAATGATAAAACAAAAGTTATTACATATCATTTTCAAAATGCAGAATTAGTTTCTATTAAAGAAGAGAACAATACAGATTTTTCTTATTCGACTGTAGTTGGATTTAAACCAGATAAACAATATTTTACAACAACTGAATTTGATAATCGATATTTTATAGAAAGACTAATATCAGTACAATCTATATTTAATTTAGAAGGTTTCAGTTTTAATAACCATCCTATTCCTAAATTATCATTCATTGAGTATGTTAAAAATAATTTAAATTTAACTAAAGATAACGAAATATTTACGTTATCATATATTCATCCAGACAAAGTGCATAGTATTAAAATATATGCAACATTTATATCTAATGATGATTGTATTACTTTAGGAAATGTAAATTTAAGATTATGCGAAGGTAAATTTATTAATTCATTTTATACTGAATTAAAGAAAGCTATTTCTGAAAAAATTTCTAAAAATTTTATAAAGATTAATGATAAAGAATTTTTAAATGGTTTACGAGCATTTATTTTAATAAATGTTCCAGAACCAAAATTTGATAGTCAAACTAAAAGTCGAATGGTTTTGGATCTTAAGAAAATTTTAATTGATCCATTAAAAGATCAATTAAATTGGTTTGCGGATCAGACAATTAGTATTATTGAAAGTAATTTAGAACGAAAATTTCATCAAAAAATTATAAATAGTAAGAATTCAAAAAGAACCAAACGAGTTTCAGTATTTAATAAATTAAAAGATTGTCAACACATACCAGGAAACGTCATCTATATTGTTGAAGGTGATTCTGCTGGTGGAACTATGAAACAAATTGTAGACAAAAAAACAGAAGCAATTTATCCTTTAAAAGGAAAAGTTTTAAATGTTGAATCAGCATCATTAGATAAAATCAATAAAAATAAAGAAATTAAAGATTTATTAGAAGCTCTAGGTTCTATTAATAATCGGAGATATAAGTCAATAAAAATTGTAGCAGATGCAGATGTTGACGGATATCATATCTCTGTATTAGTATTGCTAGTATTACAAAAGTACGCTCCAGATTTTATTAAATCTGGAAACGTATCTGTTGTTATTCCACCATTATATGGTGCTATTAAAGGAAAGACATATTTACCTATTTATGATCAATCTCAGATTGATAATTTAAGAAACACTGGATTCAAAATCCGAAGATTTAAAGGTCTAGGAGAAATGAATCCAAATCAATTAGAAGTGTGTTTAAAAGCTGGTTGTGAGTATATTATTCAATGGCCAAAAACAGATATTCAATTGAATAATATTATTAGTATTATCACTAATACGGATTTAAAACGTAGAGTGATGAATGAGTCAACGGTTAAAATGGACATCATTTTAAATGAAGTCAAAAACAAACTAAAATTAAATCAAAATTAGGAGGCAAGACAAATGGCAGAATTCCCTCATGAAACAAGTTTTCCTTTTCCCAAGACGGCACCCGCTAGTGAAACTACTCAGGAACAGGCTACTCCTGTAGCTGCAGCTGTCGATGCAAAACCTGAGAAGGTTAAGAAGGCCAAGAAGGCTCCAGGAGAAAGAAAGACTCCCGCAGCTGACATGACTGCAGAACAGGTTAAGCGAATTCCTGAATTAGTAAAGACTATGTCTTATCCTGAAATCGCGAAGGAAGTTGGTGTCACTACGCATCAGGTAAACCGTGTACTTATGGGTATTAAGAAGAAGCTGCGTGCTAATGCAAAGAATGCAGCTGACGAAGCTAAGATTGAAAAGTTTATTCTTGATAATCTTACCCGGCCGGACGATGCCACTCGTGGCAGAGGTGGCAGAGGTGGTGCAGTTGCAGTCGAAATCGATTCGCAGGTGCAGAACATTTTGGATAGTATTTTGAAGTAATTTATTTTTAGATCTTTCTTTTATTTGTAAAAAACTCCCCAGAGATAATAAGTTCTCTGGGGAGTTTTCTAACTATTAACAAGGATTATAAAACTTATGGAAGCAAATTTATATTTTGATGGAGCATCAAAAGGCAATCCCGGACCAGCAGGTGTTGGAGTGATATTAATAAACACCAACCAACAACCTATTATTGAAAAATCATTTTTTCTCGGGAAAGCTACAAATAATATAGCAGAATACATGGGCTTGATCTATGGCTTACAATTAGCTATAGATTATCACATTACAAAAATAAATATTTTTTCAGATTCACTATTAGTAGTTAATCATATTAATGGAATTTATAAAATTACAAATTCAAAATTAAAACCATTATATGATCAAGCAATAAATTTATTAAATATGTTTAATGATGGATTTATCATTTCACACATTATGAGATCTAAAAATTCTAAAGCTGATGAATTAGCAAATCAGGCTGTTCGTCGTGGATATTAAATTATGAATTTATAGAATTTTAATCTCATCTAGTTATTTTTTCACAATTTTTATATAGAAATATTAATTTTGAAAATAAAATTTTTTTTAGAAAAGGATTACGATGTCAGAGTTAAAAGAAATCACACTAGATGAATTTACTCATATGAATATCTCTCCATATCAAATATATGGATTAGATATTGACTATCCACAATATTATGCAATTCAACATTATTTACGACATAATCACGATACAATCGATGTCGATCAATTATTAAATATTAATTTTATAGATATTGAAGTGTTCACAAATAATTCAAAAACATTCCCGAAACCAGAACTTGCAGCACATCCAATAAATGCAATAACAACATATAATACATTTAATAAAACATTTTATTCTTATATATTATTACAACATTCAAACATTCAAAAATTTCCAAATAAAGAACAATTACCAGAATTAATTAACTCTTTTAAAAAAGAATTAATTGAAGGAAATTATATTTCAACTGATGATTTATTACAAATTGAAATATTTTCGAATGAAATAGATTTAATAAAATCTTGTTGGAAACAAATTAAAGAATCAGATCCTGCGATTATCAGCGGGTGGAATTGCGACATGTTTGATATACCTTATATTTATTTTCGATTAGGCAATTTATTAAATTCAAATGATATTGAAATTGGTAAAATATTATCTAATTTTGGAAAGATTAAACTTGATCGAAATAATAATGAATATCTAATTAAGATTCCTGAATATCCATTAGTAGATCTATTACATTTATATAAGCCGCGCGATGATGGTGGGCTAAACTTAGGGTCAAAACAAAGTAGTTATGCTTTAGATTTTGTTGCAAATGCTGAATTAAATTTGCGAAAAAAAGAGTATAAACAAGAAGGAATGACATTAGATAACTTCTATGAATCTGATCCTATTAATTTTTTATTATATAATATCATAGATGTTGCATTATGTGTAAAATTAAATAATAAATTAAAGCATATTGAATCTTATAATTTGTTTCGAAGATTAATGAGAACTTCATTATCGACTTCATTAAAAGGTCCAGCTATTAATTTTGATACATATGTTAATTATAAATTAAATAGTGAAAATAAATATGTTAGATTTGGAATACTTGATGAATTAAACGTTTCAATTTCAGATGATGAAATCTCATTATTATATATTCCAAAAACTATGAATAAAACTATAAAAGAAATTAATAAAACTACATATAGAACTATTGTCGGTCATTTTTCTGGTGCATATGTAAAAGATTCAACAGCTCAAATTTTGACTAGTGAAGATGGTTTAATAGTCGACATGGACGCCACATCACTTTATCCATCGATGATCAATCAGATGAATATTAGTTTTGATACGTTTTTTGGAAAAATAATAGATTTTAATACTTATAAATTTCTTGACGCGATTAATGCTTCATTAACAAATAAAACTGCTATTTCTCAACAAATATATAGTAATTTACATACTATGATTTTAACTTGGGTAGATAAATTGAAACCCCAAAATAAATCAGAACATTCTCAAAATTATTATATTATAATGGCATATTTATTAAAAAAGATTAATGATTATAAAAAACCTTTAACAACATTATATAACCCTCAATCATTTGAAGATTATGTAGTATTAAAACGTTATTTATTACCATTAATTGATTTATTTGATAATATACATCCAAACAATAAAGAATATGAAAATTTTAGTCATGAATATTTAATTAATGATTCTTTACCGGCAAATATTAATAAAATTTTAATTATTGAAAATATTCTAAAACAAACAATTGGTATTAGATCCGTTAACGTATCAGATTTTGGAAATTATTTAAAACAAAATAATATTCTTTTATCGTTATCTGGTTGTTTATTTGTAAAACATGAAGTAAAGAAAGGACTATTTATTGATTTCTTAAAAAATTTAAAATTAATGAGAAACGAATATGAAAAGAAACGAGATCAATATTCAAAAGGATCTCAAGATTATTTATTTTTCGATATGCGCCAAAAAGCTATTAAAGTTAGTATGAACACGACGTTAAATTTAGCGTCATGAAACAGTAATGTTTCAAAAAAATAATTTGGTGAATTCGGTGAAACTCCCACCAGGTAATGCTGAGGACAATACCGAGCCAAGCTTCTAATAAAGCTGTTAACTTTATTAGTTGAAGGTGTAACGACTATCCCGAAAGGGAGTAGACTTCAAGCGAAGTCGAAGCGCCAGATATCCTTAGATTAGTATAAAGGATAAAGATATAGTCTACTCTGCATAGTAATATGCAGCAGCTTGAATAAAGCGGGCTAGAAGTAGCGACTCTAGTTGAATATATGGATGGATTATTTGGTCAATCAAATTATCGTTTCTCAAACAAACATTTAGCACAAAGTATTACAACCCAAGGTAGATTAAGTTTAAAAATTGCACAAATCATTGCAGAAATGTATTTAGAAACTTTTAATCAAGAAAGGATTTCGTAAAATTAGTGGTATTATGAAGATTAGTCACAACTCTAGTTTATTTGATGATTTTGAAAATGAATCATATGAATGTGAATCATTTGAAAAAATTAGCAATCCAAATAATCATTCAAAAGTTTTGAAAATTTACGAAAGACCTAGTAAGAAAAAGAAAAAATATAATCGAAAAAATAAAGCAAATATAACCTATTAAAAAAGGAAAAAGGTAAAATTGTGAACTTACAGGATGCTTATATTGAAAATCTCCATGAAATTATATTACAACTTACAAAAAAATTGGATAATCAAGTTCAATTTAAAAAGAATAAAGAATTTATTAAAGATAAAAATATAAAAACATTATTTTATTATTTTAGAGATGAACAAAATTGTCCAATTGTAACTGTTTGTTTATTACATTTTCCAAAAGAGAATATTTTTTGTAGAGGATTATCGATTTGTTGTCCGCTCGACAATATTAATAAAGAAGATGGTCGAGATATTGCTGAAAACCGAGCAATACAAGCATTTCAATATAAATTTGATATTGATCCAATTCGAAGAAAACATATTAAAGCATTATTAAAAAATATTATAGACATTAGTCCAGAAGATCGTAAAATATTAAATAATGAACTTATTTTTAAAGGTCAATATAATGTCGAATTAGAAAATCTTATTGAAATGAAAATTAATAATTAAAAAAGGAAAAAAGAAATGGACAATCCATTCGATACTCCACCTGAAAGCTTTTTAATGCAGACTGGTTCATTACCGGCTGAACAACCAACTGAAGCACCTAGTATTCAACAACCAGGTATTCAGGCACCAGGTATTCAACCACCTATGGACGACAATTTTACTAATTATAAAACAGAAGCACCTTCAAATTTTACAAATCCATTTAATGGTGGAGATGCATCTCCATTTGGCGGACCAACATTACCGGGTAGTGATCAAACACAACAAACTACTAAATATGCAATATCTGATTTCTTTTGGTTAATTAATCCAAAGTTTTATGTTAAAGAAAATCCGGTACAATCAGAAGCTCATGTTGCTATTTTATCATTTAATGCGTCATTTGGTAATTTAAGAATATCATTTTATCATTTAAATAAAAATTCGATTCAAGGACATATTATCTTTTATGAGAATTTAAAACGATTAGTTACAGGAACAATTTATCCTGCTAGTGCATTTAATATTCTCAGTGCGAAAAGATTATCATCGACTTGTTTAGAACAATTATTTAGACAAATTCCTGGAGCAACTTGGCAACAAGAACGTCCAGTTTGTTTAATTGAAAAAACGGAAGAGAAAATTCGTCTTACCATTAAAGATCCTAAATTTGGAACATTCTTTTATGATTTTATAGATTGGCAGAAAAATGCATTTCTATATACATGTAATTTTATCTGTTCAAAAGGTTTTGAATTTTCAGTCCAGCAACAATTAAATAAGTAGAGATATTTGGTTAAACCCAGATAAGTCCGATAATATAATTTATTATCGGACTTATCAAAAACTAATATAATGTTATATAAGGAAATGTAAAAATGTCAAAAGATTTTAATAAAGTACTTCTAATTGGAACTATTGAATCTGAACCTATTCTTCGGTTTACAAAAAATGATACACCAGTTACTAATTTTACACTAACAACGACTAATTCATGGATAAATAAAGCTGGAAATACCCAAAATCAAAAGAAGTGGCATCATATTGTATGTTGGGGAAAATTAGCTGAAACTGTTGTTCAAAATTTTAAAGCTGAGAGTGATGTAGTTGTAGAAGGTTCGATTTCTTATCGACAACGAGAGAAAAACGATCAAATATTTACAGTTGCTGAAATTAAAGCTATGTATGTAACTCCTTGGACAGGTAGTTTAAATAAAGTATTTTTAGTAGGTGTTGTAGATGAAACTCCTCAATTAAAGAAAACAAATTCAAAAACTAATGTTAGTAATTTTTCATTAACTACATTAGATACTTGGCAAGATCAGAATGGTAAATCTAAATTAAAAACCAAACATCATAAAACTGTTTGTTGGGGAAAAACTGCTGAACATATTACTAATTTAATTAGTAAAGATGATTGTATATTAATTGAAGGTGGAATTTCTTATAAAACAATTGTAAATGATGAAGGAATTAAAAATAATCATATCGCTGAAATAAAAATTTCTCAATTAACAAAAATAAATTCAGATAGTTCCGTTGATGAAGGATAAATTTTAAATATGTTAAAAGTTATTAAAAATATTGATCCAGATATTATATCGTCAATAGATCCAAAAGAAAATATTATTTTTTGTATACCATATGAAAATAATATTTTAAATGTGTCTGAAAGTTTTCCATTTACATATGATATAATGTTTAATAATGATATAAATTTATCATCAAATCCAGTTACTAAAATTTCAGACAGCATTTTAGCGTTTAAATACAATCCACGTATCAAAATAAGTATTCCAAATGGTTTAATGGTCAATTTTACTAAATTTTATACATCATCAGAATTTAATATTTATCAAAATATTTATAAAAATATAACGATTAATAATATATTAAATGATCAAGATATACCAACTCATAATATTTTATCCAATATAGATTTTATTATATATATTGATATGATTAGGTTAAAAGAAGAGAAATTGCCATTAGTAATTAAAAAGGGAACAAATATAACTACAATGTATTTTAGTTGGTATATGACAAAACTCCCAATTAAAGACATTAAAAATATTTATTTAATCAAAAATCAACAATGTTATGAAGATTTTATGAATATTTTTTAAATAGAATACTAATCGGCGAGATCTTTAATTAGGTCTCGCCGATTTTTCATAATTTAAAATAAGAGGGTTTATGTTTTACACTGAATTATTAGATAAATACAAGCTTATCAATTTTCCAGTTAATTATCTTGAAGTTATGAAAATTGATAAACATATTAGTTGGTATCTCGCAGATTCAACTAATCAATTTATCAGTGTTTCTAAAACTCAAAATTTAAATATTTTAGAAGTAGATATTAAACAAGCGTTCACATCAATATGTAATTGTTTATTTCCTACAGATAGTAAATTTATTCAAAAAATGAATACAATTACAGATAAAAAATCTCGCAACATTTTCATTGCAACTCAACTAGTTAATACAGAATACCTAAAAAAATTAAATATTATTTCTAAATTAATAATCTTAGGATTAATATTTGATTTAGATCACACTGTCACATTATTAGAATTGAAAAAGGATGGTGTAATTATATGTTGTAACGATGAAACATTCTATAAACTATCAAATATTGAAAAAAATCCATCTAGTTCATTTATAGAGTATATTTTGTCTAAAAAAATTTCCATTCATATCACCGAATTTCATAAATATGTTAGAAGTAATCGTACTAGTTATTTATGTGGAAATACTTTAGTTGTTAAAGGTATTTATAAACATTTTCCACCATTTTTACTTCAATTACAAAATATGATTATAAATAATGAATCAATTGGTGTTGATGAATTATTAAAAATATATTCTTTTAATTACTTTAAGATTGTTTTTAATAATCATTTAAATGAATTATTAAATCAATATTATATATGTAATAATCAAAGAGTAATTAATTCAGATGGAAAATATGTAAAATCCCCTTCTGAAACTGATCCTGAATATTATTTAAAATTATTTATATATCCATTAATCTTATCAAATAAATTATAAAAGGAATTATAATGGACTATTATAAAATCTTAAATAAAAATGAATGTCATAATGGCCTTCAATACAAATTCGGGTTGAATATCGATCCTCAAGAATTCAATCCTTCTGGAGATTGTGCATCTGGTGGAATCTATTTCTCAAGAGAAGATATTTTAGCTTTTCTTGATTATGGTCCATGGATTAGAAAAGTAACACTTCCAGAGGATGCTCAGATTTATGAGAATCCAAATAAACCAAAGAAGTGGAAAACTAATAGAGTTATTCTTGGTAAAAAAGAAAAGATTAATTTAAAAGTTATTAAAAGATTAATTAATGAAGACGCTAATCCAAAAGTAAATAATAGTTTTCCATTAAAATGGGCAGCTATAAATGGACATACTGAAATTGTAAAACTTCTTATTCCATTATCAGAGCCGAAAGCAAATAATAGTGAAGCTTTACGATGGGCTGCTATGAATGGACATACTGAAATTGTAAAACTTCTTATTCCAGTATCTAATCCAAGTGCAAATAATGAAGCTGCATTATTATGGGCTGCATGTAATGGTTATACAAAAATTGTAAAACTATTACTTCCTGTGTCAGATCCAAAAGCAAATAATAGTATGGCATTAAGATGGGCTGCAGAAAATGGACATACTGAAATTGTAAAACTACTTATTCCAGTTTCAGATCCAAATGCATACGACAATTCTGCATTACACTGGGCAGCAAAACGTGGACATATAGAAATTGTAAAGTTATTGATTCCAACATTAAATCCAAAAACAAAAGATAATATTGCATTAAAAGTTGCTACAGAAAAAGGATATACTGAAATTGTAAAACTACTTATTCCAGTATCAGATCCGAATGCATGTAATAGTATTGCATTAAGATATGCAGCAGGATATGGACATATTGATATTGTAAAACTACTTATTCCAGTTTCAGATCCAAATGCATACGACAATTCTGCATTACACTGGGCAGCAAAACGTGGACATATAGAAATTGTAAAGTTATTGATTCCAACATTAAATCCAAAAACAAAAGATAATATTGCATTAAAAGTTGCTACAGAAAAAGGATATACTGAAATTGTAAAACTACTTATTCCAGTATCAGATCCGAATGCATGTAATAGTATTGCATTAAGATATGCAGCAGGATATGGACATATTGATATTGTAAAATTATTAATTCCTGTATCTGAAATTAATAATAAAGTAATTAAATATTGTAAAACTCATTGTAAAGATCAAAAAATTCTTGATTTAATTACAACTCATAATAAAAATCATTTATAAATTATTAAAAAGGAAAAATATATGGCAGAACTTTTATATTGTCCTAATTGTAAGCAACCACAGCCATGTGTTAAGAAAGGACGAAAAAAAACTGGCGAACAAGTTAGATTGTGTAAAGTTTGTTTAAAGAAATTTATTTTACATACAGAAGTTCAAAAAATTAATTATATTGAAGAAAAATTAATAAATAATTCTCAAAAAAAATCTGGAACATCTAATCATGAAATTATTATTAATTTGAATATTCCTAATAATGTAAAAAAAATAACATTTACAATTTATATAGATTCCAAATTTAATAATAGTATAATTCATAAATTATAGAAGTTGACGCATTTAATCGAAAAAATCAATATTTCATACTTTCAAAAAAATCATATAGAAATAATAAAGATAAATATACTTTTATTATTTCATATAAAAAAAGGAAAAGAAAACGATGGCAAAACATACAGAACATTTTATTAAATCAGTTATTGAAGATCGAAATAATTTTCCAGATTTATCAGATGATGAATATTGTAAAATGAAAAACATTTCTAAATCCTCTTATTCAATTTGGAAATATAGATTAGATAAACCAAAAAAACTTACAGAATCACCATCTGGTAAAAAAGAAGCAATTATTAATTTACTTCAAAAAGCAGAAGAGTTTCAAGGATCATATGTAGATTTTTGTAAGTTATATAATATTAAATATTCTAATTTTCAATTTTGGAGATCACAATATAAACAATTAATAAATGAAAAAAGTACGAAACCGGAAACAAAAAGTACGAAGTCGGAAGCAGAAAGTACGAAGCCGGAAACAAAAAGTACGAAGCCGGAAACTAAAGGTAAAATAATTATACAATATGATAACAGATTAGAAAATTTAAAAAAAGAAAATGAAATATTAGTAAGTAAACTTGATATCTTCAATACTGAATATCAAGTATTAGTAGAAAAACTTAAAATTATTGAAAATGAAAATAATCTTTTAACTACTAAAAATGAAATTAATTTAGAAACTATTGAAAATTTAGAAAGTGAGTTAAAATGTTCGCAGACTAAATTAAATAATGTTATTGATAGTATAAATAAATTTAAAACAGATATTTTACTAGTAATTGATAATGCATTATCAGTTGAACCAAAAAAGAAAAAGTAAAGTATATTAAATTTAACTATAATAAAATTAATATGCGGAGAGATCACTTTTTGAATCTCTCCGCATATTTTATTTTTTCATTTTATATATAGAAATATTATAGACAATCAAAAAATTTTTAAAAAAGGAAATATAATGGAATTTTGGACAGCTCAATATAGATATTTTAAAAATAATAGAATTGATATTACTGCTAAAAGTACAGATTTTATAGGAAAACTTTTTGCTCCTACAATACAATTAGTATATAATTATAAAAATGGTGTTATTACACAATCTGAATATACTGAGCAATATATGGAAATATTAAAAAAATCATTTAATACTTACACATCAATATGGACTAAATTTTTAGATATGGACGCTCAAGCTGTATTTGTTTGTTATTGTAAATCTGGTGATTTTTGCCATAGATTAATATTAGCTAAAGTTTTGAGTAATATGGGCGCAAAATATAATGGAGAAATTTAAAATAGGAAAAATATTATGCCAATTAAATATAAACCAATATTCATCTGTGAAGGTTGTGGAAATGAACTTGAAGATCCTAATCAAATTAGAATTTTTAATGGTACTATAACTGATGGGAATGAAAAAAAATTATATTCATCAGGTAAAAATATGTTTTGTTTAAATTGCATTCCTCTAGTTTTAGATTTTAAAAATGAAAATCCAAGTACAATACAAGAATACAATAAAACAAAATTTAATGAAGATGATATAGAAGATATTGAATCTCCGAATAATATTATTGAATCTTTACAAAATGAAATATCAGATATTGCCAATAAAATTAAAAATCATGAGGAAACAATATTAGTTTTATTTGAAAATATTAGTCATATTTCTCAAGACATTCAATTTGTAATAGATAAATTAAAACCATTAGATATATATGGGAAAATAAAAAAAGATATCTTACCAACTGATATGAAATCTATTCAAGATTTATTAATTAAACTTGATAAATTTAAAGAGGAAACATCTTCAGAACCAGAAACATCTTTAGAACAAGATATATATTTAGAAGCGAAAACATCTTTAGAATCAAACAATGTTTCATCACTAGGATTTAATATTGAAAGTTTATATGATGATTCAGGCGAATATTCTGTTTTATATAGAATAATTTCAGATAATGATTTATTAGAAAATGTTTTAGCTCTATGTAAATGTAAAAATACTAATGATTTACAAAAAATATTAGGTAATCATAAATTAGAAGATTTATTTTATCCAGTGAATAAATATATAAATAAAGATGATTATAATAGTATATATATTACTGGAGTATTTGGACCTCTTAAGATTATAAATAATTTTTTATTTAGTATTCCAAATATTGAAATAATTGAAGGTTTAGTGATTGATAATTATGCATTTAGTAAAATTAAATAAAAATTATTAATTGTAATTTAATTTTACAATTATATGAAAGGGCATATGGCAACCCCAAAAGGTACTATTAGTAAAAAGAAAAATACCTATTTAATTGGATTAAAATCAATTACGAATTGGTTATTTAGTAAACAACGAAGACCAGAAGATTTAGAATATATTATTTCTAAATATAATATTGATTTTACAATTGTTAAACGTTTTTTATTATATACATATGGAACTCCCCATATGACATGGTTTATTAATAAATATTTAAATCATTTATATGATTTTAATAAATTTGAAGTTATTAATTATATATACAGTTTAACATATTTATTTGATATAAATCGAATTGTTAAAAAATCAATATCTGATAAATTATTATATTTAAAAAATACTGAGCTTGCCGATAAAAATAAACAAAAAATTAAAGAACTATTAAAAGAATATTTTAGTAAAATATATGATAAAGAATATACAGATGATGAATTAAATATATTTTACGATCTTATACTTTTGAATTTAATTACACCTAATCAAATTGTTGAAATAGATAAACATATAAATAATAATAAATCAACAATAACATTAGAAAATATTGAATTTAATGATTCGGCAAAAACTATTAATACAGAACCTTTGAATATTAATCGAGAATTTTCTAAAGGTATTAAAGAATTTATAAATGGTGCCAAAAATTATATTGCAACTCGTGATATATGTAAAAAATGTGAACTATTTAATAAACCAAAAGTTGTATTAGATACAAATATGACAGATATTGGTAAAATAGATGTTCTTTTTCTTGGAATAAACCCTGGAATAGAAGAAATTGAAATGGGTTTACCAGCAGTAGGAAAAGCTGGTATGATTTTAAGAAATGAAATGTCTAAAATGTCAATAAATACAAAATGGCTTATTACTAATATAATTCTTTGTCATACTAAAAGTGAAAGCGAACTTAAAAATTTTGAAACTATTAAAGAGAATTGTAAAGGTTTAATAAATACAATAGTTTCATCATTCCCTGCAAAAATTATTGTACCATTAGGTGCAAAAGCTACTAGTTATTTTGATCTTAAAGGTGGAATGTCAAATCTATCTGGAAAAATTTTCAGTAAGCAAGATCAATTTATTATTCCAATTATACATCCAAATTCAGTTAATTATAATTCTGCAAATCTATCAAAATTTAAAGAAGATTTTGAAACGATTTTATCTCAATTGTGTGAAAAAGAAATTCATATACCTAGTAATATTAGTAATTTCAAATCAAAAACAGAGGATACTATAATTTTATCAAATATTAAAGATAATATTATAACATCCATTACTCAAGACTTAACATTTTTTGATGTACGAGAATTATCAGATAGTAAGATTCTTAAGATTTTTATTGATCAAAAAGGTAAAAAGAAATATCTAATAGAAGATTATAGAATGCATTTTTATGTAAAAGATGCAAATTGGGAAAATTGTCATCAAATTAGTGATAATGTAGATAAGATTGTATATATGACAGGTCGTGAAAAATTTCAAATATCTAAAACTTTAAGAGAAAAATTAAGCAATATTAAAAATATTTAATAAAAAGGAGACAATATTCCCTTATGTGGAGTTATATACAAACTGAAAATGTTGAAAATTTTATAAATAAATATCCACAATTAGCTGAACATTTTGATGAAATTTGTTTATATCAATCTGGTAATAAACTATTTGTTCCTAGATTATTTAATCAAAATTTTAAAGAATATGTAGAAACATTTTCTTCTAATAATGTTTCTTTTATTCCAACATTTTTCAAATTTACTGGCACACTTAGAGATGAACAAGTTGAAATTGTTAAATCTATTTTAGATAGATATAAAAATAATAATAAACAAATTAATGGAATTATTAAAGCTAGACCAGGACTGGGTAAGACAGTTCTAAGTGTATATTTAGCTGCAAAATTAGGAGTTAAAACATGTGTCATTGTTGATAATGAAAATTTAATGTCTCAATGGATATCATCATTTGTTAATTTTACAGATTTAACTCCAGATGATATTGGTTTAATAAAAGGCAAACATTTTATTATAGATAGACCAATTATTATTGCAACAGTACAAACTTTATTATCTAAAATTAAAACCGATATGTTTAAAAATTTTCAACTTATAGATAAAGCTGGAATAGGTTTAGTTTTTTATGATGAAGTACATAATACAAGTTCAAGTAGTAAATATGCAAGAGCATCATTATTATTTAGAACTGAAAATTATATAGGTCTGTCCGCAACCCCATTTCAATATGGAATTGCCGAAATTCTTATGAAAAATACCATTGGTGAAATTATTTATGAAACCAAACGATATGATCTAAAACCTACATATATTTTAAATCATTATGATAGTAAATTAACTGGACAATATTCCTTTATTTTAAATAAAATGCCGGATTATATTAAACGAAAAGCTTTTTACAATTCAATTATTATAAAAAGTTCAGAATATAGTAAAATGATTTTACATTTAGTACAAAAAAGATTAAGTGAAAATCATGTAATTTTAATATTAGTTTTTACAAAAGCTCAAGTATTATTAATATCTGATTTACTTAAAAATGAATCTATTGAACACCGAAGATTTTATGGTGATGAAAAAGATGAATTAGATAAAGAAAATGTTAAAGTTGTAATTGCTACATATTCATATGCTGGAAAAGGATTTGATTTTGTACAACTTAGTTCGCTTATTTTAGGAACAAATTTAGCTGGTAGAAAATCTTTAATTCAAGTAGTAGGACGAATTCTCCGAGATGGTGGAAAAAGTAAAAATGCTCCAGTTGTTGATGATCTTATAGATATTGGATTTCCTAGTCTATTTTTACCAGATATAAAAGCTAAAAAGAATATTATTAAAAATGAATTTAATTGCGCAATAAAAGAAGTTTTACTCCAATAAATAAAAATTATATAGAGGTTTGGTTCTGTATAAAAATCAAACCTCTATATAATTAAAAATATATTTTTTAATATTTTTATATAGAAATTATATAATTTAAGCTTTTATATTATTTTTAAATAGAAAGGTAAATCATGTTACCAAAAAACTTTTATGATGATATTGAAAAACCTAAAGCATTGAAACATATTCTCTATGGAGACAGTGTTTCAAAAAATATGAAAACAATTATTAAATTTAAAGAATTGAATACAGAATATCTTACATTTGATGAAATATGGAATAGATTGATTCTAACAAAATCAGTTACAATAGAAGATGACAAAGAATACATATTAATTAATGATGAAATTGAAACTGTTTCATATAATATTAAAAATGATAATTGGAATATGATTATTCCAAAATATATAATGAGACATAAAATAAATAAAGATATTATTCGATTAAATTTTACGAATTTAGCACATTTAGATGTTACAGAAGAACATTCTATGCTAGATTATGATCCAATAAATCGCAATCTAAAAATTAAAAAACCAAAAGATATGATTTATGTTCCAGTTATTTTAACAAATTTTTGTATAAATAACTCAGATACTAACCTGGGATCATGCTTTGGAAATGAATCATTATATTATGGAAGTTGTTCGGATGGAAGAAAAAGAAGTGATTCTGATTTTCAAGTTTGTAAAAAAATAGAATGTGCACATATTTTTAAAATTAGACCAATTAAAATAACAACAAAAGAACAAATAAAATATAATGATTATGTATATGATTTTTGTATTCCTGAAACTCAAAATTTTATAGCAAATGGATGTTTAGTTCATAACACTGATTCAATTTTTATTTCTATACCAGTTAAAAATGCTGATACGTTAACAACTAAAGAAAAATTAGTTATTGTAGATAAAATTGCCGCTGATATTAATAATGGTATTATAAAATATTTAAATGATTATCTTCTTCCAAAATCAAATATTTCTCAAGAATATAATTCTACATATTTTAAAAGTGAACTTCTAATGAGTGCAATTATGTTTCTTGATGTTAAAAAGAACTATGCATATAAATTAGAAGCAAAAAAAGGAAAAATTTTAGAAAAACCAGAAATTGAATATACAGGTATTCAAGTAATAAGATCAAATGTTGCAAAATTAACACAAGATATGTTACGAGATATTATAGAAGGTGTTATATTAAATGAAAAAATAAAAATGAAAGATAAACTATTACAAACTACTGAAATTGTACATAAATACCATGATAAATTTTTAGAAAGTGTAAACTCATTAGAATTATCAGATCTAGCAATACCTGGTAAATGGGCAAAACAAATACAATTTATTAATGGAATGATGCTTTATAATTTTATTATGAATAAAGAAATTTTCTCATTAGGATCAGCTGGATTATTTATTTATTGCACATTTAAGAATCCAAATATATTTCCAAAATCAGAAGTGAATATGAGTAAAGTAAATGGAATTACAATTCCTCAAGTTTATAATAAAGAGGTATTGCGGCAAAAGTTTGATGAATTTCAAATTCAAATTGATGCTGAAACTCAATGGGATAAACTTTTTAGTAAAACAGTTGAACGGATCGTTTTACTCGTTAAAAATTATAAATCATAGGAAATATACATGCTACTAACTTCACAATTTTTAGAAGATCGAAATGCTTGTTTAAATGGAATTAAGTTTTTCAAAAGAAATTTTCCAAATGGACTAGACCTTTCAAAATATAAAATTAAATCTGAAGTTGATGGTGTTCCACATTCTATATGGTCTAATTGGTTAAAATTTGAATTATTAAAACAATTCGATTCTAAAAATAGATTAGTATGTGAATATTGTAGTAATGGTGAAATTTTTACATATGAATATGATTTAAATGGAAATTTAATTTCTGAACAATCTAATTTATCAGAAAATATAATTTATAAATATGATGATTGTAATAGATTAATTGAGAAACATGAAGTTCTCTATAATTTTCATAAATATTGGCAGTATAATAAAAATGGAGAATGTATAAAAGATTACGATTCTAAAGGAAATTATATAACATATGAATATGATTTAAATGGAAAATTAAGTAAAGAGACATCTTCAGCAGGATTCATAATACAATACATATATAATACAAATAGTTTTAAAAAGATAATTAAATCAAATGAAAATTCAAAATGTTCTCAAATGATATATAATTATCAAGGTCAATTATTAGAATATCTATTAAATGAAAAACTATATAAATGGGAATATGATAAAAATAAAAATTTAATTAAAGAATTTTTTCCGAATAATGAAATTATTGAATATAAATATGATGATTCGGGAAATCATATTGAAACTATTTTTCCAGATAATACAACCTCTTATAAAATTTATAATCAAACTAATAACTTAATTGAATCTAAAGAACGAACTGGTGATATTTTTAAGTGGAAATATGATACAAGAGGAAATATTATTGAAGAAATATACTCTCATCGAAAAAATAAACATTGGAGATATGAATATAATGAAGATCATTTAATTAAAATTTTTAAAAATGATAAGCTAGTATGTTGGTTAGAGGAGATTTTGTGAAAACGTCAAAAATTAAATGTTTTTATCATTCGGCAGATTTAGATGGTCATTGTTCTGGTGCTATTGTAAAATTTACTTTTCCAGAAGCTGAATTATTTCCAATAAACTATGGAGATAATTTTCCATGGCATTATATTGATGTGACTGATATAGTATATCTAGTTGATTTTAGTCTTCAACCAGTAAATAATATGAATAAATTATATAATATTTTAAAAAATAATTTAATTTGGGTTGATCATCACATTTCAGCAATAAATGATTTTAAAACTCATTATCCAAATATAAATATTAATGGAATTCAACAAAATGGTGTAGCGGCGTGTGAACTTATATGGAAATATTTATTTCCAAAAAATCAAATACCAACATCTGTTAAATTATTAAGTAAATATGATGTTTGGAAACTTGATGAAAACGTTTTACCATTTCAATATGGTCTTCGACTAGAAAATACCTGGCCAGAAAATCAAAATTTATGGGAAAATTTATTTATAGATAATGAACAAATAAATTCTATAATTAATTCAGGAAAAACAATTATTAATTATCAAACAAAACAAGATGAAAAATATTGTAAATCAAATGCATTTGAAGTTGAATTTGAAGGTTATAAAGCTGTTGTTATAAATAAAACTTTAACATCTTCATTAACTTTAAAAAGTGTTTGGGATAATTCAAAATATGATATTATGATTAATTTTGGAGTAGATAAATCTGGCTTTTGGAAATTTAGTTTTTATACAGATAAAAATGGAATAGATGTAAGTATTTTAGCAAAAAAATTCGGTGGCGGCGGTCACAAACAAGCATCCGGTTGTCAATTTAAAACTCTTCCATTGCCATTTATTGAAAAGTTTAAAGAACTTCAAAAAGGAATAATGGAATCAATATATTAAAATACGGAGATTATATATGGGTAATTGTGAAAATTGTGTATTTTGGGAAGCAATAACAGGTGGGTATCGAATATATGAAGGATACTGTCATCGATATCCTCCCAAAATATGTTTAAATGGTGGTATAGTTTGGCCAAAATTACCTGATGTTGAATGGTGTGGAGAATTTCAAAAGAAAGATAATACAAATGAATAATACAAATGAAATTCAAATAACAAAAACTAAATTTCAAAAAGAACTAGAAAAATTAATTAATAAATATTCTATAGAAAACCATTCAAATACTCCAGATTTTTTACTTGCTCAATTTATTATGAATTGCCTTAATTCATATATAATGGTTCTTAAAGCAAGAGATGAATGGTATACAATAACGGAAAAATCCATGGATGATTCAAATTTAAATGAAATAAGAAAAATCGCAAAAGAAAAATCAAAAACATTACAATGTAATTGTGATTTGGATAATTGGCAACCAGATGAACGCACAGGTCATACTTGGGTATGTTGTATTCATAAAGCAGCTATGTTAGAATGGGATGAAAAATTAAATAAGATGAATTGGGATAAACGTATAAAAGCTATAAAAGATGAAAATAAAGCTATAAATAATTATAAATCTATCTCGACACCATCTATAAAAACTAATTAAAAAAGTTGAGGAATTATGAATCAAGATAATAAATCACATACTCCTACGTTACATCTTTTAAATAAAATATCAGCTTTATTAATATTAGCTTTTTTAATTGGATGGGCATTCGGCATGTTATCTGCAAAACTATTATATGAACAAAAATTAGATACTATGATAAAAATTGGTGGATTTATATATAATGAACAAATTTATAATATTACACCTAGGGATCAATAAATGGATTATTACAAAATCTTAAAAGAATCTGAATGTCATAATAATTTACAATATAAATTTGGTCTTAATAACGATATTCTAGAATTTAATCCTTCTGGAAACTGTAAACCAGGTGGGATATATTTCTCGAGAGAAGATATATTCGCATTTCTTGACTATGGTGTTTGGATTAGAAAAGTTACCCTTCCTGAGGATGCTCAGATTTATGAAAATCCAGGAACTCCAAAGAAATGGAAAGCTGATAAAGTTATTCTTGGTAAAAAAGAAAAGATGACAGCTAAAGTTATTAAACGATTGATTAATGAAGGTGCTAATCCGAAAATAAAAAATAGTTATCCATTACGATGGGCAGCAGAAAAAGGATATACTGAAATTGTAAAGCTATTGATTCCCGTTTCAAATCCGAAAGCATATAATATTGCATTACAATGTGCTGCAGAAAAAGGATATACTAAAATTGTAAAATTATTAATTCCAGTATCAGATCTAAAAACATGTAATAATTATACTTTACAATGTGCTGCAGAATATGGACATTTAGAAATTGTAAAATTATTGCTTTCCGTATTAGATCCAAAAGAATATAATAGTTATGCATTAAGACTTGCTGCATATAATGGACATATAGAAGTTGTAAAGATTCTTATTCCAGTATCAGATCCAAAAGCATGTAATAGTTATGCATTAAGACTTGCTGCTCAACATGGATATACTGAAATTGTAAAGCGTCTTATTCCAGTATCAGATCCTAAAGCGTTAAATAGTTATGCATTAAGATTTGCTGCAGAAAAAGGACATACTGAAGTTGTAAAATTATTACTTCCTGTATCAGATCCGAAAGCACAAAACAATTATGCATTAAGATATGCAATAGAAAAAAATCATACAGATATTATAAATCTTCTTATTCCTGTATCTGAAATTGATGATAAAGTAATCGATTATTGTAAAGCTTATTGTAAAGATCAAAAAATTTATGATTTAATTATATCAAATAAACCTATTTAATTATAAGATCTGGGTAGCTAGAAATAGCTATCCAGATTTTTTAACTTTTTCATATAAGAAAGTATAAAATGGATTATTATAAAATTTTAAATAAAAAAGAATGTCATCATGAACTACAATATAAATTTGGTCTTAATAACGATATTCTAGAATTTAATCCTTCTGGAGACTGTGAACCTGGTGGGATATATTTCTCAAGAGAAGATATTTTATATTTTCTTGAATATGGTTATTGGATCAGAAAAGTAACACTTCCTGAGGATGCTCGGATTTATGAAAATCCAGGAACTCCAAAGAAATGGAAAGCGGATAAAGTTATTCTTGGTAAAAAAGAAAAAATTACCGCAAAAGTCATTAAACGACTAATTGACGAAGGTGTAAATCTAAAAATAGATAATAGTTTTCCATTACGATGGGCTGCAAGATATGGACATATTGATATTGTAAAACTTCTTATTCCAATATCAGATCCAAAAGCAATTAGTAATGAAGCATTACGAAGCGCTGCTATAAATGGACATACTAAAATTGTAAAACTGTTGATTCCAGTATCAGATCCAAAAGCAATTAATAGTGAAGCATTAAGAATTGCTGCAGAAAGTGGATATACTGAAATTGTAAAACTTCTTATTCCAGTATCTAATCCAAAAGCACAAGAAAATGAAGCTTTAAGAAGTGCAGTATATAATGAATATACTAAAATTGTAAAACTTCTTATTCCAGTTTCAAATCCGAAAGCAAATAGTAGTTATACATTAAGACTTGCTGCAGAAAATGGGTATACAGAAATTGTAAAACTTCTTATTCCAGTTTCAGATCCAAAAATAAAAAATAGTTATGCATTACGATGTGCTGCTCAAAATGGGCATACTAAAGTTGTGAAATTATTAATTCCATTATCAGATCCAAAAATATATAATGAAATTTTACAAGATACAATAGAAAAAGGATATACTGAAATTGTAAAACTTCTTATTCCAGTATCTGAAATTAATGATGATATAATTGAATTTTGTAAAACTCATTGTTATAATCAAGAAATTCGAGATTTAATTATATCAAATAAACCCATTTAATTATAAAATCTGGGTAGCTATTTCTAGCTACCCAGATTTCTATTTTTTTACATTTTTATATAGAAATAATAATATAAATTATATTTTAATATTGTTACTTAAAAAAGGAGAAAGAGGTGGACTCAATAAAAGAAGCGTTCATCAAAGCTATTAATGAAGATATTAAAAAATATAATTTATATAAGCATGTTAAATCAAAATTTCAACCAATTAAAGAAAACAATTCAGATGTTGTTGTTTTATCAAATACTAAAATTAGACAATTAAAAGGATTGGGTGCTAAACCTTTTAAAGGAATAACTGCAAATATTATTTGGACCATAATTCATAAAGGTCCAATTTCAGTTCAGGATATTAAAAATTACTTAGATAATGAAATCAGAATTAAATATAAATTAACTGCTATTGAAGCTATAGTTTCATATATTGCTCAATTTCCATATATTAAATATGAAAAATCAACAAATACATATATGTGTACTGAAAAAAATATTAAAAAAGTATGGAAAGATTTAAAAGAAATAATGAGTTATAAAATTCAACTAAACGAACAGAAAATTAAAACTCAATCAGATGAAGATAAAATTCAATCAGATGAAGATGAAACTCAATTAGATGAAGATGAAACTCAATCTGATGAAGATGAAACTCAATCTGATGAAGATGAAAAAATTAGACAATTAAAAGGATTGGGTGCTAAACCTTTTAAAATTATGACGACGAATGTTATTTGGACAATAATGAATAAAGGTCCAATGACTACTCGACAAATTAGAATATATTTAAACAAACAACTCAACTCTAATATGACAATAGATGCGACTATGCAGTTCGTTTGTCGTTTATGGGGTGTACCAGGTATACATCGTGAAAAAATCGAAGGAGTGTACTGTTATTCTTGTACTGAAAAAAATATTGATAAAATTATAATAGCTGTTCGACAAAAGTTTCGAAAAAATTTTAAATTAGATGATGAAGTTGATAATGATTTATATTTAAGAGATAATAAAATCCGAAAAAAAGAAGGTTTGGGTGCTAAACCCTTTCAAACAATGACAAAAAATATTATTTGGACAATAATTAATAAAAGTCCAATATCAACTCTAGGTATTGTTGAATATTTAAATGACCAATTTAAAACTAATAAATATAAATTATCATCTGTTTCCGCAATATTATCAATTTTATGTAAAATACCATATATTAAAAAACTAAAAATGACTAAGGAAAAATATCATCCAACATGTTACTATTGTGATGAACCTGATGTTAATAAAGTTATGAAAGATTTTACTAAAACGAGAGAT
>Ga0265294_10000966_pt1 | contig 38933 bp, 35 predicted proteins | sample MunlanPumphouse3_FD_192504 | JGI IMG/M metagenome (GOLD analysis project Ga0265294, IMG submission 192504) | Groundwater microbial communities from a municipal landfill in Southern Ontario, Canada - Pumphouse #3 | ecosystem: Environmental > Aquatic > Deep subsurface > Groundwater | place... | reverse complement strand
GAAAAAATGCTAGAATGGATTCTATGGTACAATACCAAAAGATATCACTGGAGCTTGAACTTACAATCTCCTGTGGATTATTTAATAAAAAATGATATGATTTCCAATATGAGGTGGACTAGCACATCTATTTTCTTTAAAGTATTAAAAGTGCTATAATAATGTTAAATGGATAATATATATAAAAATGCTTAATTTTCATAAAATAAGGCCAAATGACGGAACCGAGGAGGATGAAGCGGAAAAGATAGCAGAGGCACAAAAACAAGAAAAAATTTCAGAGGAAAAAGCTCTTGCAGATTTTGTGTTGAAAGCCGAAGAAGAATATAATGAAATCGAACAACAAAAAAAAGAAGAACTAGAGAAACTGAAAAACGGGAGAAAAGACAGTAAGGAAGAAGAGGATGCAAAAAAAGCAGAAAAAAATGAAACGATTATTTGCGGACAAAAAACTGAAGTGAAAAAAGATTTTACCCTGCACAAGGGATTTGGTATGTTTAATAGTAAAGGCAAGCGCGACGATTTCGGAAGTTCTAAGTCGGACAGAAAAATCGAAAGACTTCTTAAGACTGGAGCTCGAGGAATTAAGGTTAAAAAACAGAGAGAGTTTATGCAGCTTTTGGAAAAATATCACGGAACCAAAGGCAAAGACCTTTCAATTATAGATAAAGATGAAATAGTTAAGTTTGAAGCGGGACTCAAAAGAGGTTCTTCAGATGCAAGATTCAAGGAGTTTAGCCAAGAGCTCAAAAAAGAGGGGGTGATCAAAAATTCCGCAGATGTCAAAAGAATATTCAGTAGAAGGGAAATGAAAAAAATCGGCAACGCTCTTCTGGGCAGAAAAGACCAAACTGCATATGTCAGAGCAGAAAGAACCGACTTGATAAATAAAAGAGCAGGAAGCTCCGATTCAAAATCAATGAGACGATTTTAAATATAGCGAATTGTTGTTTTGTGTAATTTAAGTAAACTTTAATATAAGATATATGAACTACGAAATACCTGGTGTGGAAAATCTTAAAACAGAAGAAGACAATCATATTAAAAATAAAAATAAAGATAACAAGAAGGTTTCACAGGAAGAACAAAAAAAAGAATTTGAGAACACTGAAAAAGAAACATCTCTCGAAACCGATACCTTAGAAAAAGAAAAAGCAGAATCGTCAGACAGGTATCTTAAACTAAAAGAGGCATTAACAGAAGAGAATAGAACAAAACTGCTAGAAGTTTTCTGGTCTCACCTTGATGATGACCGAAAAAAACTTCTAAAAGAAGAAAAAGTAAAAGAAGTAACATCGCGATTTTTGAACGAAGAAGAAAATGCCTTTATTGGGGAAATTGCAAGAAATGAATTAGCTAAAAATGAGCTGAATTCAATAAAAAACAAAGTTAGAGAGATTATTTTTCCTAGCGAGAATTTTCAAAAATTTTGGAAAGATGTGGAAGAAAATAGTACAGAAGAAGCAACAAAGCCTGATACAGAATCTTCTCAAGAACAAAAGGTTCTTATAAATGGTCTTAAAAAAGAGATTGCTGACGAGATTGAGTCAATTAAAGGATTTCTTGAAGGTTTTCAAAAATATCCTAAAGACAATTCTAATTTTGAAGGTTTTCAAAAATTAGCAGATAGAGGCATTAGAGCCAAACAATTTATAAAAGGAATAAAAGAAAAGAATGAGACGGGTATCGACTTAAAGGAACTAGAAAAAGCTATTGCATCCATGTCCTCAGAAATAGGTTATCTTTGTTTTGGAGCTCCAGAGAATATAGTAGGAGAGCTTAAAAACGGAATGGAGTCATTTAAACAAGAAGATGCGTTTAAAGACAAGGAGAAACTGACAGAAGAAATAGAAAAGAAAGAACAACAATTGGAAGAATTTGAAAAAATACTTGTAAGTTTCGGCATAAATATAGAAGTTGCTCCTGTTTACAAAGAAATGGTCAAAAGCATCGTCGTTTTAAAAGAGCAAAAGAATAAGTTAGAATCCACAGGCGATACTGAAGACGAAGAAAGTGTCGAAGCGAGACAAGAAGACACTCCGAGTGTTGAGAATGCTGTCGATATCTTGAGAGAAAACTCGTTCAGACAAGCAAATGAATTAGAAGAATTGGAACAAGGCTTAACTCAAAAGATTTTGACTCTTTTAAAAGTCCAAGAAAAAGGATTAGCGGCTTTAACCGACGAAGAAAGAATAACTTGGGCAGGGATAGGAGATATCACTATTGAGAAGCTAGAGGAAGAAAGAGGGAAGATCGTTATAGAAAAAGAGTTTTGTCTCCTCTCAGCCAGAGCCAACGTGGGATCTGATGTGGTACGGAAAGTGATGCCGGTCTTAGGAGAAACACTCAAAGAAAGACAATCGGCTGAATCGAGAGAAGAAAGAAGAAAGTCGTTAGTTGACGCTCTTACTGTTGTGACTATGCTTGAAAAAGGAGTAAATATAATGAAAGACGCTACAGAAAAGAGCGCCGTTCCTTCTCATAACCGAGCGGCTGAAAATCTTTCTAGAGCTACTCGACAAGAAGGATATGGGACGCCGTCAGTAGAGACTCAACCGCAGAACGCCCAAAAAGAAGGAATTTTTTCTATCTCAACGGAAGATATGGATTCAATCAAACGATTTGACGAGAAAGAAGCGGATAAGAAATTTGTAACAACTTTCCTTGATAAAATAAAGTATTTAGAAGAGGAAAACTATGCTGTTAGCAAAATCGAAAAAGAAATTCGTAGTAATAACACAAATGGAAAGAAAGAATTTAAAATAACCTTAAAGACTTACCTAAGAAAAATAGGAAAACAAGAGGATTTTCGGCTTGTGAAAATAGAAGCAATCCCTGCAGATGGAGAAAATAATTCAGAAACAGGAGAAAAAGGCAAGATAGCAATAAGAATAGTTGAGGAAACCAATCTTGAAACAAATTCAGGTTCTCGTCCTCAGCCAGCACAAAACGATAACGAAAGTGGCGCAACGAGACAAGGAGTTTCTCCTGAAAGTCCAACAAACCAAGAAACTCCACAAGAAAGAGCTGCTATAGAATTCCTTAAGAAAAATTGGGAAGTTAAAAATGATATAGCCGAAGTAATTTGTTACCTAAATAATTCTATAGCATATACCGAGCAGAATACGATAGAAGATATCCTAAAATCCTCTACTAAGTTAGATCCTAAAAAAATAACATCATTCAAAAAAGAATTCGAAGCGAAGCTTGGAAAAGAATTAAAAAATGTTACCAAAGATAACTATAGAAAAATGCGTTCCACCGTCTCTGCGGAAATAGCAAGAGAGAAGACTGGGACCAGAGGATCCAATTCTATAGGAACGAATTCTCCAAAGAATTCAACAAACCAAGAGATTCAGCAAGAAAAAGCTGCAGATAAACAAAGAAGCAACCTCCAAGAAATAAGAAGGATTGAACAATCTATAGGGAAAGCGTCGGGCTCGGACATCTTTTTTATAAGAAATTTTGAAACGGAGAAAGGGGACAAACTTTTAAAATTTCTTCTTACTTTAGCTAATGTTAGTGATAGAAAAGCGTGCTTTAAAGAAATAAGAGCTGACCAAAACGCAACGCATAAAAAAGAAAAACGTCATAACGACAATGTGTCTTTTGAAATAAAATGGAAAGACGAACAAGGAGTAGAGAAAGAATTAATTATTGATGCTGATACGAAAAATCAAAAGACAGGAATAAAGAACAGTCTTGGTTTTGATCGGAAAAAAAATAAAGACGTTAGTATAATAATAACTTCAAAAAACGTAGAGCTTTCCAAAGGGACAGACGCTAAACTACTTTAATCTTTTAAAAGAAGCAAAAAAATATTTTAAGCCCTATAAAACAAACGAGGTAAAAATAACTAAAATCAAAACATATGCAACTAATCAGTGATAAAACTTTACAAGAGATCGAGAGGGCCCTAGGACTTGATTTCCTAGACAAAGAAAAGAGGGCAAGCACGATGACAGAGATTGTGGCGCTTATTAGTAATCGAGCAGGACTTCGTATTATAAAAGAATTCAGCGAAGAAGAAGCGGAAAAATTTAATCAAATCCCGGAAAATAACTTGGAAGAAATGGAAAACTATATTCTTGCAAAAAATCCTAATGCGAAGAATATATTCGAAGAGGAAGCGCAAAAGACCAAGGAAGATCTTTTGAAAATGAAACCCTAGTCTTGCAGAAAATTCATTATCTTTATTAACAAGAATGAAAAACGAAAAAATTGAATCAATAAAAGACGCATTCATAGCTTTCAGAAAAAAAATGACCGATATTTTAAAAAGTCAGCTGATTTTGTTTGATAAAATCGATAAAACTATTTCTGAAGAAAAAACCGAAGAAATAAGAAAAAAGATTAATAATAACTAGAAAAATATGAACGTTGACGAAGATATCAAGGACAAAACAACAGAAGTGTCAAACGAGGCTAGAGAGCCTCTAAACGAAGAGAAAACTGAAGACTATAAAGAAAAGACGGTTTTTGAAGAAAGTAAAGGATCTCAAGAAGATATTGAAAATTTCGTTGAAGTCAAGAATTTAATAGAAGAATCACTTAAAATAATTCGAGATCCCGAAAGACGCGCCCACCTAGAAGAAAAACTCAAAAAACTAGGAGCTGAAGCAGCTGAAGCAAAACGGATATTAAGCAAAAAGTTAGGAGAAGGGATGGTTTCTCCGGAAGATACTGAAGATGAACCATTCATAGAGAATGAAAATGAAAAAATCGCAAGTGCCTTGGATAATTTTTTAGATGAAGTAGGTAGTCTTATTACAGCAAAAGAGAAAGAAGCAATAGAAAATTATTTTAGACTTCCAGAGGAAGAGAAGCTTCGGCGAATTGAGGCGACAAGAGAAAGCTTTGCGAATGAATTAGGTAAAAACAATGAAGAGTTTCAAAATAAAACGAATGAAGAAAAAGAGAAAGAATTAAACGAAGAAGAAGATGCAATATTAAAGAGGCTTTTTGACGATCAGCGCACGACGGAATTGAAATCCAAAGGAGAAGAATTTTGTAGAATTATCAAGAAAACAGAAAATTTGTCAACGATGACCAGTGTGGAAGATGTGGAAAAAATAAATGAATATTTTAGCTCGTTAGCAGAATTCTTAAGAGAACATGCAAAATACGATAAATGTGATTATTTAAAGATCTTAATGGAGAACGATTCTGAATTCAAAGATTTTGAACACCCAATGCTCCTTCTTTTAATTAATCGAGTTGAACGGCTAGCTACTCTTTTAGAGGGTGGCTTTGAAGAGATAAGAACGATAAATGACCTAAACGAGGTAAGTGCGATTGCGCAGGAATTAACAAAACAGTTCCCATGGCTTTTGGCAATTCTAGGAGGATTGTTGGCTATAGCGGGAACAGGAGTAGCGCTTATGAAAATCATCCTTGAGGATGAAAAAGTGCAGCTAATAACAAATTCCCTTATTGCAGGAGCTAAAAGCAAAGCCTTAACCACTGCAGCAGGGGCAGTTATCGTTTCAAAGGCTGCTGGAGTGTTAGGATTGTATGGACTTTTCTTAAAACTTACATCGGAAAAAACGAGAGACGAATGGATAGAAAGGCTGACAGGCGCTAAAGTTCCAGGAATGCTAAAAGCTAAAAACTAATAAAATAAACATAACTAAAATCTATGCCAGAAATAAATAATCCGGAGGGATTAAGGCTTCGGGAAATTGAGGAATTGGAGAAACATCTTGCGGAAAAAAAAGCGGCAGCGGTTATAGAAAACGGAGCAGGTCAAATTGAGAGACGAATGGAGATCTCACAAGAAAATTTGCCAGAAATGCAAACACAGGCCATCACACCGACCCCAGCAACACAGAACACTCAGAAAGATAAGGATAAAAAAAGAAAAAAAGAGATTGAGCAGGATACGAAATCAATCACAATGATGGACGAAACTCGCAAAATGGAAACGTTAGTTGCAATTGCTCTTGATAAAGGAATAAATCATTCAATAGAAGTTGCCAATAATCTTCGCGATCCCTATATATTAGATCTTCTACACGATAAGTTGATAGGAGAGCTTCACGAGAAACTGGTAAAAGAAAAAAGGCTCAAAGAGATATAACGCAGGTTTTTGCTTGAAGAATATTTTTGTTTTATAATGAATACAAATTTATTAAATGACACCATTATGGAAATAGCATTATATGGCTGGATAGTTAAAGGGAGTAGCTTGGAGATTTTAGGGCTTTTCTTGGGTTTTCTTTTTTTAGCTTTTTTATTTTTTTCCTATCTAAAAATAAAAAACTCAGGAAGAATCACACGATCTCTCAATATGGCAATTATCCGTGTTGCAGTTTCTAAGAAGATCGAACAAAAAGAAAAAAACAGCGCAGAGGAAAGAAAGCAATATATTTCTGTGATGGAGCAACTTTTTTCCAGTTTAAGCAATGTCAGAGAACCGATGATAACAAGGCTTCTTTATGGACCTTTTTATATGTCTTTTGAAATATCCACACCAACAGATAGCAATGAAATATTCTTTTATGTCGGAATTCCAAAAAAATTCCTATCAATCGTGGAAAAACAAATTCATAGTTTTTATTCAGACGCCCAGATAGAAAGAATTAATGATTATAATATTTTTGTTCCCAACGGGGGCGCAGCAGGATCCTATATGACGCTCAAAAAAGATTTTGTTTTTCCGATAAAAACATATCAAACCCTTGAAGCAGATCCACTTTCTGGACTTACTAGCGCTCTCTCAAAAATTCCACTGGGAGAAGGAGCTGCTTTTCAAATTGTTATGCGTTCGGCAGGAAACATTTGGCAAGAAAAAAGCAAGAGCGTCATCAGAATGATGCAAAAAGGCAAAGGGTTTGATGGCAAGATGGGCAAAGATTCTGCTGTTGCAAAAGTTTTTCAATGGACCATTGGCACATTAATAAGTCCTAACCAGAAAAAAGAAGAAGAAAAACCTGTAACACTTACGCCTATTCAAGAAGAGACTATAAAGGCAGTAGAGACAAAAGCGGGAAAAATAGGATTTGAAACTAATATCAGATTAGTTACCTCGGCATCAACAAAAGAAAAGGCGGAAAATCTTTTAAAAGAATTGGAAAATTCTTTCACTCAATTCAATTCTCCTAATGCCAATGGTTTTCGGATTACTGAAGCCTTCTTGGGGAAATCCAAATTTCTTAATAAGACTATATATAATTTTATTTTCAGAAATTTTGAAAACAACAGAAAAGTTATTCTCAACACAGAGGAACTTTCCAGTATTTTTCACTTTCCAATCGCTACCACAGAAACACCGCAAATCAAATGGCAGAAATCTAAACAAGCCCCACCACCTTCGGCTATGTCAGAAAATGGCCTTATTATAGGACACAGTTTATATCGTGGAGACGATAGGGAAATTAAAATTGACAGAGAAGATCGAAGAAGACATATGTATATAGTTGGACAGACCGGAACGGGAAAATCGGGATTTTTAGGAGAAATGATTAAACAGGACATAAGAAATGGCGAAGGAGTTTGCGTTATTGATCCCCACGGAGATCTCATTGAAGAAGCTTTGGAGGCAATTCCGAAAGAAAGAGCGGAAGATGTAATTTTATTTGACCCATCAAACACGCAGAGGCCTATGGGGCTCAACCTTCTAGAATATGACCCTGCTTATCCTGAACAAAAAACTTTTGTCATTAATGAAATGATCAAAGTATTTGATAAATTATATGATCTTTCAAAAACGGGCGGGCCGATGTTTGAGCAGTATATGCGCAATGCAATGCTTCTTATTATGGACGATCCAGAGTCGGGCTCAACGTTGATTGAAATTTCCAAGGTTATGGCCGATGCAGAATTTCGTAAATATAAATTGTCGCGCTGTAAGAATACTATCGTCAGAGACTTCTGGCAAAAAGAGGCAGAGAAGGCAGGCGGAGAAGCTGCACTGGCCAATATGGTGCCTTATATAACCAGTAAGTTAACACAATTTATTTCCAACGATACAATGAGACCGATTATTGGGCAACAAAAGAGCTCAATAAATTTCCGTGAGATTATGGACAATCGCAAAATATTATTGGTTAATTTGTCTAAAGGGAAAATCGGCGAAACCAATGCTTACCTTTTGGGTTTGGTTTTGGTTGGCAAACTCCTCATTTCTTCGCTCAGTCGAACAGATATTCCACAAGAAGACCGAAAAGATTTCTATCTTTATATCGATGAATTTCAAAATTTTACTACGGACAGTATTTCAACCATACTTTCTGAAGCAAGAAAATATCGATTATGTCTTACGCTGGCGCACCAATTTTTAGGACAGCTTCCGGAAGATATTCAAAAATCGGTCTTTGGAAATGTTGGAACCATCTGCTCTTTTCGAGTAGGTCCGGAAGACGCGGAATTCCTTTCTAAACAATTCGCCCCGGTTTTCGACGAACAGGATCTGATAAACATAGACAACTATAATCTATATCTAAAGCTTATGATAAATGGCGTTATGAGTGAAGGTTTTAATATGAAGACTTATCCACCCGAAAAAGGAAATCGAGAGCTTGCACAGAACATTAAAGAATTATCAATGCTCAAGTACGGACGGAGCAGAGAGGTTGTAGAAAGAGAAATCTTGCAGAGAACAAACCTTCTTTAAGTCCTTTGCAGAACGCGATTCTTCTATTATCTTAAATAAAGGCACGAACAACAAAAATCAGTCTGTCCAACCGATTTCTATTCTTCCATCCAAACCGACAAAAAAACGATGTAGGGATAAAAAAATAATAGTATTAGCAAGTATTGCATTCATATTCATAGTCGCCGCGATAACATCCAATTACTCCAATCACGCGAAACCATCAGAAGAGTATAATAGACTCGACACTTCTCAGACTCCAAAACATATCTTAGAATGGAACACCTATACCGACGAGGAAATCGGTTTCAGTATTGATTTTCCCAGCGATTGGGGGATGGAAACCGAAAACCTGTATAAGGATTCTATAGACAAAACGCTAGATCTGATTTTTTGTCCCATCAAGGAGAATATAGCAAAAGAAAGTGGCGGAGATTTCATCGGCTGCCGGATAAATAACGGAAGTTATATATCTTATCGAGGTCCTGTTATATACTTGTCTTGGCATCCAAATAAAAACCCCACGATAGACACGGACTATATGGATCCTGACGAAATTAAAAGACTGAGCCCCGATAAAAAATATTTTTATAGTCTGACTATGACCGACAGCAGTCGTTACCGCGATGTTTTTAATCAAATGTCATCCTCTATTCAGTTCATAGATAAAGATAGCGAAGACGAGATTGCCTGGCTCGAACCCCAAGAGCTGGATGACCTGAAACTATTTACACCTTATACGCCCGATTATATTCACAACTATTACATAAAATTAGGAGGCAGACAGTTTGAACCGACCTATCACCTGATCGGCCGTATTAACTCGGGAAGATATGCTGGCGCCGACATAATTTCCGCCATATTCGGAGTAGACGGCAAATCATATACGATATTGAAAATTAACGACAGTTACAAGATATTATCAAAGTATAATGATGACTTTGGAGATTACGATTTGAATAATTGGGTTATGGAATTCCGCACCGACGGAGCGTATACTATCCCTGACCTAGATTGTCCGGACGAAATCAGCCCGGTAGAAGGTATTGTCTTTAAAAAGACAAATGATCCTGAAAATATTTTCGACCCCAACTCCCCAGAAACAAAAGATTCCTTATTATCCAAAAAAATAGGCGAAAGTCTGGATGGAAAAGATATCTATGATCTATCGGCCGATGGCAAAAGACAAGAGCTCGGTATACTACTGCCAAATGGCACTCTAGTATTTTATGCTCTAACGAATATAGAATATGCTAAGAATATATCTCTTGTGAGCGACAAGACTTTGTCCGACTATGTAACCAGTCCGTTTTGCAACGAAGCAGTATGGAATAAACAGTAACACAGTGAATACTATGAGCTATCCAACCTACGGCAGATTAGCGATATATACGGTCCGCCGGTTTATGAAATTAACAATACCGATCTTCTCAAAAAACTTTATACAGATATGGACGGCGGAAAAGAAAAACCATACTTCACGGCCATGGAAGAGATATCGCAAGAAACTTTCATATCAAGTTATCCTCTGCTTATTTGGACCGATCCATATGGCAGAAGATTCCCACTGATTGACGACAAATTCGACGAGTGCCAAGCAGTGCAAGCAAATTAAAAACAAAACTAGTGAGAATAGTGTATAATATTTACATCTGTAGGAGAGTAACATTCTTAAGTCCCTTTCTTACGAAATTAGAAAATATCCAAATGATTTAAAATAGCATTTTTAGTATCTATATAAATAGCCTTGCCATATTTTTTTGCTCTGCTATACTATGAGAGTGAAAAATGGCAAGATTTGCGGGTGTCGTATAGTGGCTTATTATATCAGCCTTCCAAGCTGAGGATGTGGGTTCGATTCCCATCACCCGCTCACACTGAGTAAACATCGCCTTAAGGCGATGTTTTTGATTTTTGAAATGGGTATTTGCAAGCAATCTTGATAAATAGCATAATGTAATCAAATCCTATTAACGATTTAACGTGGAGCTATGCAAGATTATTTAAACAAGAAAAAAATATTTATTTTGGCTATTATTATATTGCTTCTTTGGAAAGTAATTCCCGTATACTGGATCATTTACTTTATGCCTTTTTTGGCGTTTCTTCCGTTGTTTGTGGTTGTGATTTATTTTGCCTGGGGAATGATACTAAAAATGAAGCGTTCCAGCGATCTTACTACTGCCCATGAAATCTTCATGGAGTTTCCCGCTGCATATTTTGCTGCCGCAGTATTAGCTTTTTCATTCCAACCATATCCGGTGGATTCTTTTTATCCGTTATACAATCTTTCCAGATTTGCTCTGATGAGCAGTATCATTATAACGCCCGTTTATTTACTTTGGATGTATCTGAAAGGCCTCTATGTATTAATAAGTCCCATAAGAAATAAATACGGACTAGATTTACTTTCCTATGCAGTGTTAGATACCGTCGCCATTTTTGCGATTATAATTATATTTGGTATATTATTAACACCAGGCACTCACTGATATATGAACTACGAGCTCTATAAAAATCACAAACAGCAACACTGAATGACTCATAAAGAAAGGCTTAGGTTTGTCAATAAATTAAAAAAGTATTTTAAGGCAACACCTTAAGATCGCCCTAGTTTTTCAAAAATTAAATATTATAAAAACTTACTCGTGGTAACACTCGAATGAATAAGATAGACTCATATAACTTAAAAGGGAACATAAGCAAGCTATACTTGATGAGTTTTTTCGATGGAATGTGGTTTACGGGCCCCATTTTCATCCTCTTTCTTTTAGATAGAGGAATAAGTTTTGCGCAAATTGGGTTAATTATGGGAGGAAATTATCTGATGTCTTTCATTTTTGATCTTCCTTCCAGTATTTGGGCGGACAAATATTCACGAAAGTTTATCTTGATTTTAGGAGGAATAGGTCTTATACTCTGCAATGTTTTTGTTTATATATCAGATTCTTTCACGATGTTCTTTGTGGCTTTCTGTCTAGCCGGAGCAGGAAATGCGCTCATAGCAGGAACTTATAATGCTTTTTTCTACGACTCCTTGCTTTCTGTGGGAAAAGAAAAGCAATACGAAAAAATCCTGTCCGGACTATTAAAATATTATTTCGCGAGCAGGATTATATCTTCTATTGCAGGAGCATATTTGTATCACATAAACCCGAAGCTACCATTCCTGTGGACTGCTTTTGCAGACCTTTCGTATATTGCAATAGCCTTCTGGCTCAAGGAGCCTATGCGTAAAAAAAGCATCAGCAAGTCCTTCACACAGATCAAAGAGGGGTTGGTCTTTCTCTTAAAAAATAAGCTGGTTTGGAAAACGATTGTTATATTTTCTATCACAGGCGCAATATGGGATGTTCTTTATGATTATTCTCAGCCTGCCATGGAAGCATCTCGGATTCCCGTCATTTATTTCGGAATCATATATGCCGTGGGAAATATCTTTGGTTTATTAGGAGCAAGCTTTTATTCAAAAATCAAATCTAAGATTGATTGGAGGGGGATTATGATACTTTATCTCCTTATTGATATTATTGTATCACTCTTTTTCGGCACTCAGATTGCAATCTTAGCAATCCTTTCAATTCCGCTATTGACCTTTTCTTCTGGTTCTTTTGATATTTTTATAGGTAGCATCGTCCACAATGTCGTTCCTTCTTCTCATCGCGCAACGACACTCAGCATCCGCAATCAAATGTATATGTTGTTCTCTTTAATTCTAATCAATATCATAAGCTTTTCTATAGATCGCAGTTCTTTTCTTATCGGAATGTTAGTTAGCGCCGCCATAGCACTGATAGTGCTGTTGGTATTTTTAAGAGTGAGTGCCGAAAAAGTTGAAGTCGCACCGACCGAATAATCTCACGCGCTTTTCATTGGAAATTATGGAATATAAAAATAATCCAGTTTTTTCAAAACTATTTATGGATTTTCTCGCAACCAAATTTAGAAAACCATAAAAATTATAAAAAATCTATTTTACAACATAAATTAAATGAACAACACAAAACAGAAAAATCTGGAAGGAAATATAAACAAACTATGTCTGATGATTTTTGTAGACAGGATGTGGTTTGCAGGTCCTATTTTCGCGATATTTCTTTTGGATAGGGGGATGAATTTTACGCAGATAGGATTGATTACGGGAGCATCCTATATCGTTTCGCTTTTACTTGATATTCCTTCTAGCATTTGGGCCGACAAATATTCACGCAAATCTCTTCTGATTTTGAGTAGCGCTGCTTTCACGCTTTTGAACCTCACTTTTTTCTTTCCAATTCTTTCTGGATGTTTTTTCTAGGTTTCTGTTTTAATGGCATAGGTACTGCATTTTCATCTGGAATTTCAAGTGCATTTCTATATGACACACTACTTTCGATAAACAAAGAAAAACAATATGAAAAAGTCCAAGCTAAGATAGTGCAATATTCTTTCATCGGCAGAATCATCGCTTCAGCCGCTGGCGTATATCTCTATTATATGAATCCCAAGCTGCCTTTTCTACTATCGGCTATAGCTAATTTCATATGTTTCTGGATAACTTTTTCGCTCAGAGAACCTATTCAAGAAAAAAGCATCAGTAAATCCCTTAATCAAGTAAAAGAAGGCTTTAATTTTCTTTTCAAAAATAAGATAATCTGGAATACTGTCATTATTTTTTCTGCTGTGAATGCGATATATGATGTCCTTTTCAACTATTATCAGCCAGTTATGAAATTGTCAGAAATCCCGCTTTCTTATTTCGGAATTATTTATGTTTTTATCAACATCTTTGGTTTTCTGGGAGCGGGTCTTTATCCAAAAATAAAATCCAGGCTTAGTTGGAGGGAAATTATGGCGACATATCTCGTAGTTAATATGATTGCTTCTCTTTTTTTTGGCACACAAATTGCCATCCTAGTTGTTGTTTCTATCGCACTTCTAACATTTTTTGCAGGTTCGTATGACATTTACATAGGAAACATTATCCACAAGACAGTTCCATCATCTCATCGCGCAACCACGATAAGCATACAGGGGCAAATATTTATGTTGTTGTTCTTGGTCTTTATGAATACCGTCAGTTTTTCTGTGGATCACAGTTCAATGCTTATCGGAATGATTATTAATGCCAGTTTTGCATTGATAGCGCTTATTGCCTTTCTAAAGATTCGTCGCAACGAGCTGGCGATTCTACAAGCAAAATAATTTTAAGGATAAGATTCGTTGCCAGATAAAAAAGTTCTTTCAGAAGAATATTGAAAATAGCCGATGAAAATTTTCTACAATTAAAGCCATGAAGGATCGCACTGCCCGACGAATCAGCTTATTTGTGTTTTTTTGATTTATCGGTTTTTTGCTGTATAATAGAAACAGGTTAACTATACAAAAAATATGATAGAACAAAAATCTTTAGAACAAAATAACGATACGCAAAAGGATAATATACATGAATATCTAGTCAAAAAAGAAGGCGATTTGAGAGATGAAGGATTTTCAGATATTGAAACGAAAAAAAACAAAAACAAAAAAATCGCCATAGGCGCTTTAATCGCGTTGCTTGTTTTTTTGATATTTGCTTATTTTTCTTACAACAAAGGGCAAAAATCTTTCGCCAATGAAAACGTAACCCTCTCAATTGAAACGCCCGAGGATGTAGAAAGCGGAACAGAGATAAGTTTTACGATCGGATATAAAAATGAAAATGAAATTTCTTTGAAAAATGGCAGACTGGAAATGTTTTTTCCCGACAACTTCATTATGACATCAAGTGACAAAGAACTTGGAAAAGACGGCAACATTTCTTTCTGGAGCATAGACAGCATTCCCGCTAATTCCATGGATAAAATTCGCATTTTCGGTAGACTAATCGGAGATAAAGACAGTGCGAGCGATTTCAGAGCAATTCTTAAATATAAGCCCTCCAATTTCAACTCTATTTTTGAAACCAGTGCAACAAAATCAGTTGAAATTTCCTCCGTCCCAGTAGAATTAGAAATTAGCTCGCCTGAAGAATCTATCAAAGATGATACAGACACGGCACTGACTTTCTCTGTAAAAAACAAGAGTAACCGCAATTTTTCCAAAGCGCAGATCAAAATAGAGCTTCCAGAAAATTTCGAATATACTCCTTCCGAAAACTCACTTCTCGAACAGGACGGGGAAAATAATTCTTTTATATTTGAAACAGAAAATCTACTTGCAGGCGAAGAAAAATCTATTTCGGTAGAAGGATCTTTCCATAGTGAAAATGGCAAAGAGAACGTGAAAGCCGACGTATATTTGTTGGAAGAAAACGGAGAATTTATCAAATACGCAGAACAAACAAAAGAATTCCAAATTGAAAAACCAGAAATTCTAGTTTCGGTAACCATCAATGGATCTGAAGATTATTACGCCGATAAGAACGAAGAACTAGAATATAAAATAGATTTTGAAAATCAAAGCGACAAAGAAATTCGAGGATTAACTCTTAACAGTAAGCTAGGTAATAATTTCGACCTTTCTTCCATCAATGCTACTGAAGGCAGAATTAGTAATGATGAAATTATATGGAGTGCTTTACGCGTGCCAGCGTTGGCCCAGCTCAAACCGCAGGAAAAGGGTAATGTTAGTTTCAAAGTAAAAGTGAAAGATTACTTCACGATTGCAAAAGATAGTGACAAAGATTTTGTTTTAGAAAACAATATCACAATAAAAACTTCTACGGCAGAAATTGTTAGCATTACTAAATCGATTAAAGTCAAAGCGTTTCTAGCGCTGGAAACCAAAGCATATTTCAACGACGATGGACGAATTGAAAACGGAGGAGCGCTTCCGCCACGAGCAGGAGAAAAAACCTATTATACAGTCCACTGGAGCCTAAGAAATCTTTTCAGCGAGACTAAAAACATTCGTATTGTCGCCACATTGCCACAAGGAGTGAAGTGGACAGGAAAATATATTGACTCTAAGGGAAAAGTTATTACAGAAGAAATAGAAGAGGAGAACGCAACGGAATCTGTTACGTCAACAACGAGTGAAAACGTTGAAGAAAACCAAGAGATAGAAATCTCCGAAGAAAAAGTTTTTTACGACAAAAACACTAATGAGATGGTATGGGAAATTCCCGTATTAAAACCGAACGAAGGCATTCTTTCTTCAGCTAAAGAAATCGTTTTTCAAATTGAAATTTCCCCAGAAGAAGAAAATGTTAACAAAGAGATGGATATTTTGAATATTACAAACGCTTCAGGTTACGACACCTTCACTCAACAAAACATCTTCAGCAGCAAAGATAAACTGACCACCAAGCTCACCAACGATTTCAGCATTGGCGAACAAGAAGCAATAGTTCAGACACGCAAATAGAATGAACATCTCTCATTCCGCTTAATTTTTGTAGTTAATCTCATATGACAGAAACTAATGGTATTTTGGAAATAATCGGAGGACTATCTTTGATACTTTATGGAATTCATCTATCTGGAGTAAATTTACAGAAAATTTTAGGATCGCATTTGGAAATGGGACTAAAAAAGGCAAGCAGTAATCCGCTGAAAGGAATCGCCATCGGAGCAGGAATAACATCACTTATACATAGCAGTGGCACAACAACAGTTATGTTGATTGGTTTAATTACTGGAGGTTTTATGAGCCTAGGGGGGGCCGTTCCAGTGATGCTAGGCGCAAATATCGGAAGCACTGTAGCCACTCAATTGGCATCTCTACGGATTGGAAATTACGCTTTGCTTTTTTTAATCTGGGGAGTGATAACCCATATACTTTCCGAGAAAAAAATCAACAAAAGGATAGGAGAGGCAATCATAGGTTTTAGTTTCTTATTTCTTGGAATGAATTTCCTGTTTCTGGGAATGGAGTTTTGTTCAAAGAATGAAATTTTTATAGAAATAGTCCAAGCACTCACATCTTCACCCGAAAGAGCTTTATGTGCCGGGGCTTTTCTAACGGCGTTTCTAAGAAGTGCCAGTGCCACGTCTATACTAGCAGTAAGTCTTGGCGCAACCTCCGTTATAAGCCTTCCCACTGCACTTTTTTTAATCCTAGGAATAAGCATAGGATCTGGACTGAAGGTTTTACGCCTAGCATTAAGCGGGAAAAACTTCTCAGGAAAACTCGCCCTTATTCATTTCTCTATTAACGGATTAGGTGTGTCTGTATTCTTTGTTTTCTTCCAACTTTTTTATGATTTAGTTTTAATCACCGCGGACGAACCAGGAAGACAAATCGCGAATGCTTATACACTATATAATATCATTGCTGCTATCATATTTATACCTTTTATTTCATCAATGATTAAGATAATAGAAAAGTTTTCTCCTTCCACAAAAACTCTAAAAAAATCGGAACTTTTTTATCTTGACAAGAAACTCATCTGCACACCGTCCGTTTCGCTTGCACAGGCAAACCGTGGTGTAGTTGAAATGACGAAAATTGCCTATGAGATGTTAGAGACCTCCCGCACAATATATTTTGAAAACAAACTGGATAGTTTAGTCAAAGTTGAACAGAGAGAAAACAAGATAGATGATATGACGGAAAAAATTTCCGAATATACTGTTCAAATTTCACAACAAAATCTTAACCACGAGGACGTAATGAAGCTCTATAGCTTGATGCATATAGTAGCTGACATAGAACATCTTTGTGATCATATTTTGTCCATTTCCAAACTTTTTGCCAACTTGAAAAATGAGAAAAGAACGGTTTTTTCTGAAAAAGCTCAAAGCGAACTTACAGCCGTTTATGGCAAATTACGAATTATACAAACTTTGGTTGTAAAAGCACTAGACGAGAATAATGCCAAACTGGCAAACGAAGTCATTAAGCACGAAAACAAAATTGATGAAATTATAAAAAAAATCAGTGCCAACCATGAAAAGCGCTTTCAAAATGGACTTTGTGATGAGACCACAGGAAAATATTTTACGGAAATTTTATATCACCTCGAAAGAATTGGAGATCACTACGATAATATAGCTTACGCCGTCATAGATCGATTCCGACGAGAAGAGAGAAATTAAAAAATAATTTAAAAAAATGTTTGGAAATTACATTGACCTTATCGTAATTTTTTACGTGCTAGTCTACGCTATCGCCGGTATAAGGAAAAACATTCCAAATTTGGTTGCTAGTTTACTAAGCTTACTTATAGCGCTTTTTTTGGCTTTCTCTACCTATAAATTCAGTGCCGACTTTTTCGAGAATAATTTTCAAATCAAAGATGCCTATGCCAGTGCGATAGGATTTTTTTTAAATATCTTTATTTTCAAGCTAATTGTTATTGTTTTGCTAGATAAGCTTTTTCAAAAAAATGCAAAAATATTTAAAATCGAAAATGTATCTCTGAAGAATATTTTAGGAACAACGGTTGCTGCCCTTTATGGAATGCTAATTGTCTTTATAATGTTCTCTTCTTTTATCTCATTATCTCTACCTACTTTTATAAACAAAAAAATCGGAAATTCTGAGTTCGGTAGGCTCATTCAGGACGATACTTTTGGAATGAATAATAATTTTAAGGATATATTCGGGGGAATTCTTAAGGCAGCTCTCCAAGACTTTAGCTTTATGAACATAGAGACTGGACCCGACGAAACGGTAGATTTGGGATTTAAAGCCCTAGAAGTTTCCATAAATAGTGAGGCCGAAGAACAAATGTTGGAGATGGTAAATCAGGAAAGAGTATCGCGCGGACTTAAGGCGTTAGAGATAAATGAAGAAGCAAGGCGTGCCGCGAGAGATTATGGCGAATATCTTTTTAAAAACGGAATCTTTTCACATACCGATCTGGAAGGAAATAGTCCCGGTGATCGTATAAAAGAATATGACGTGGAATTTATGATGACAGGAGAAAATCTCGCTTACGCGTCAAATCTTAAAGAAGCTCACGAAGGTTTAATGAATAGTAAAGGGCATCGAGAAAATATTTTGCACCCATTTTTTGGTCGGGTGGGAATTGGGGTTATTGACGGGGGAGAAGAATATGGCATGATTTTTGTGCAGGAGTTCCTAGACTGATAAATATTATTTTTAATTCTTTCATTTCCTGATATAATACATTTAAGAAACGCTATTCCTAAACTATTATTTTTATAAGTTAATCAAAAAAGCATGAAAAGAAAAATTGCAATTGTAGTTGTTTGCGGTTGTATTGCGCTGTCTCCACTTGTGTCTTTCGGGACGAAAGAGACTGCAGGAACTGGAACACAAAGCGTAAATGATTCAGAGGATATCACGTCGCAAGAAACCTCTCAGGGAACAAAAGCTACGCAAGTCCAAAATACCGATACAGAGCAAGGACAATCAAATGGATCAGAATCCACAAATCAAGAGACTATACAAAACCAGAATCAATCCGGGGAAAAGGCTCAGAATCAAAATCAAGAGCAAGAGCAGATAAAGGATGGTGAGTCGGAGAATAAAAATGATTCGGCATCACAAAACCAGAAAACAGTACAAAACCAAGAAAAAATACGAAATCAAGAGCAATATAAGGTCGGGGGAACAAAAGAAGAAAAAGCGCAAAGAAGCCAAGAGAGAAGAAGTCAGATTGCCAATGCAGTGCAAGAGATAGAAAAAATAGCAGAAAATAATCAAGGCATAGGCGAACAAATAAGAACAATTGCGCAAAATCAAAAAGATGAACAGGATGTCGTGGAAGATTCACTTGAGGAAGCACAAGAAAGAAATTCCGTCATCAAATTTTTAATCGGCGCAAACTATGGAAAACTGAAAGAGGCAAAAGAAAAACTTGATCAACAAAATATCAGAATAGAGGAAATGAAAAAGCTTTACGAAAATATAGAAAATGAAGCAGACGCCCAGTCTTTTACAGAACAAATAAGCACTATGAAAAAAATAAGAGAAGAAGCACTTCAAGAAGTTGCAAATGAAGATCAGGGATTTAGCCTTTTTGGATGGATGTTTAGATGGTTTGCAGAATAAAAACGTAAACATAGATTTTAAAAGCCTGTAGAATAACAGGCTTTTAAAATTGTCACAAGAGCCGATATGCTATAATATAGATATGTCTAGAGTGTATTTTATAGACATTAAGAAAATTTTAAATTATAAAAATGAGAGAATCGATAAAAACAGGTCTTTGTTTCGGACTAACCTCAGGAACAATAACCACACTGGGGCTTATGGTCGGACTTGCTGCTGGAACGTCCTCCAGGATAGCGGTCATTGGAGGAATTATCACTATTGCCGTAGCCGATGCCCTTTCCGACGCACTGGGAATACATATTTCAGAAGAAGCAAAAAAAACCACATCAGAAAACCATGTTTGGGAAGCCACTATCACTACCTTCGCCACTAAATTCCTTTTCGCCTTAACATTCGTGGTACCCGTTCTTCTTATGGACCTATCGCAAGCAATTATAATAAGTGTGGTTTGGGGAATTCTCGTGCTTTCTATAATGAGTTATTCCATAGGAAAGGACCAAGGGAATAAACCTATGCACGTCGTTTTTGAACACATTTCCATCGCAATTCTGGTAATACTACTCACTCATCAAATAGGTGTTTGGATTTCACAAAATTTCTCGTAAAAGTTCAAAAGCATATAACCCAAGAAATTTAAACTATTTTATAATAATAAGATGCAAGAAAAGGAAAACATTATCAACATCCTAATCCGCAGGGCTATAATATTCAAAAATTTTCTATTTAGCGGAATAAAAATCGCCGGATTCAAACCGTATTGGCGGAATAAGGAAATTACTCGCGTGCTTTTTTTGAGTATGATTATTAATTTAATAATGTGGTTATACCTCTTTCACAATCGCATCGAAAGCGACTATCCTATTATTCTGCATTACAATCTTTTTTTTGGTGTCGATGCTTTAGGCAGTTATGAAAAAATTTTTCTATTGCCTTTAGCAGGCGCAATCCTATTTTTTCTAAACGCTACCCTAGGGCAATTTTTCTATAGAACGGAACGATTAGCTTCTTATATTCTAACAATGAATATTTTTATCATTCAAATTATTTTAATGCTATCTTGCCATTTTATAATTCGAGTAAATGGATAAATATATTTTTCTTCTTTATTCGCATAAGGAAGGTTTTTAAGATAGCACCCGTTTATTTTTCTGTGCCACTAACCTTGTCAAATTGCAAAAATTAGACTATTATTGAATATGCATTAAATTCAATCAATGAAAAGCATTATTATTAAAGGTGCGCGCGAGCACAATCTCAAGAATATAGACTTAGAGTTGCCACGCGACAAATTCATCGTTTTTACGGGAATATCCGGTTCAGGAAAATCCACGCTGGCTTTTGATACTATTTTTGCAGAAGGACAAAGAAGGTATCTGGAAAGTTTATCCAGCTATGCGCGCCAATTCTTGGGGCAAATGGAAAAACCTGATGTAGATTATATCGAAGGACTTTCTCCTGCGATTTCAATTTCGCAAAAAACTGCCTCACACAATCCACGTTCAACCGTGGGAACTATTACTGAAATTTATGATTACCTGCGGCTCTTTTATGCAAAAGTTGGAACACCTCACTGCAACAAATGCGGCAAACCGATTGCAGCGCTCACCATTGAACAAATGACAGAGAAAGTTCTGGAAATTGGTGAGAAGAAAAAAATAAAGATTTTTTCACCTATTGTTCGCGGAAGAAAAGGGGAATATTTACAAACACTAAACGAGATGTATAAAAGGGGATATTTCAAAGCGCGCATTGACGGAGACATAGTTCGCTTAGATGAAAAAATCGATTTGGAAAGATATCAGATGCATAATATTGATATTTTCATTGATGAAGTTGAAATAAATAATGAAAATCTAGGCCGGATTTTTGAGGACATAGAAAATGCGATTAAACTTTCGGACGGACTCGTGATTGTGCAAAACAATAAAAAAGAGACAATAATGAATCAGCAGCTTTCTTGTTTTGACTGTGAATTCAGCTTTCCCGAGATTGAACCACGACTTTTTTCTTTTAACAGCCCTTTCGGTGCCTGCCCAGAATGCAACGGTCTTGGCAGTAAAAAAGAAATTGACATAAGCTTAGTTATTCCCGACAAGAATAAAACCATCGAAGAAGGAGCGATTTTACCTTGGAGCCACAAAACTAATAATTATTATGGAGCACTTCTTCGAGCAGTAGCAGAAAAATATCGCATTCCACTCAAGACTCGTATCAAAGATATTTCGCAAGACAAGATAGATAAAATCCTGTATGGCAGTGGGGAAATTGAAAAAATCGAAGTGCGTCTCGGTATGAAAGGTCGCACGCAAGTTTTTAATCTTAATTTTTCTGGAGTGGTTCCTGATATGAAAAGAAGATATTTCAAATCAGAATCTTCCAAAGTGCGGGAAGAAATTGAGAAATATATGAACGACGCGCCTTGCAGTGCCTGTATGGGACAAAGACTAAACCCAAATGCTCTTGCGGTCAAAATTGGGAACAAAAATATTGCCGAAGTTTCCGATATGTCCGTGACAGAAGCTTTGGCGTTTTTCAAGAATATGAAACTTACAAAAAGAGAAAAAATGCTCTCGGAGAAAATCGTCGAAGAAATCCAGAATCGTTTGAAATTTTTAAATGACGTGGGACTGAATTATCTCACCCTTAATCGTGCTGGCAGGACGCTAGCAGGAGGGGAGTCGCAACGAATTCGTCTCGCTTCCCAAATCGGCACCGCACTAATGGGAGTGCTCTATATCCTTGACGAACCGTCAATTGGCTTGCACGCGGTAGATAATACGAAATTGCTAGAGACACTAAAACATCTTCGCGATTTAGGCAATACGCTTATAGTAATTGAACACGACGAAGAAACAATGCGTGAGGCTGACTATCTGGTGGACATTGGCCCAGGCGCTGGAAGTCATGGCGGAGAAGTGGTTTTCGCTGGAACTTATGATGAAATTTTGAAAGATAGAAAATCACTGACAGGAGACTATCTTTCTGGACGCAAAAAAATAAAAACACCAAAATTTCGTCGCAAAATTGGCAAAAGATTTTTGACTATCAGTAAAGCCAAGGAAAATAATCTAAAAAATATCAGCATCGATATTCCACTGGGGGTTTTTACTTGTGTTACCGGCGTTTCTGGATCTGGCAAATCGACTCTCGTCAACGAAATTTTATATAAGAATCTGGCGCGCAAACTCAATCGCTCTATGGAAAAACCAGGACAATGTGAAAAAATTGAAGGAATGGAGTATCTCGATAAAGTAATTCAAATCGATCAATCTCCTATCGGCAGAACACCGCGGAGTAATCCAGTTACCTATACGGGAATCTTCAATCGAATCAGAGATCTTTTTGCGATGACAAAAGACGCCAAAGAAAAAGGTTATCAACCGGGCAGATTCAGCTTCAATGTTTCTGGTGGACGCTGTGAAGTCTGCAAAGGCGACGGGCTTATTCAAGTTGAGATGCAATTTTTGCCAGACGTATATCTTCCTTGCGAAACTTGCGAAGGCAAACGATATAATTCAGAAACCCTGAAAATTAGATACAAAGAAAAAAACATTTCCGAAGTTCTAGATATGACAGTCTCAGAGGCAGTGGAGTTTTTCAAAGACATTCCACAAATCGCTGACCCTCTTTTTGTGCTTCAGGATGTGGGGCTGGGCTATATTCACTTAGGACAAAGCGCCACAACACTTTCTGGAGGAGAAGCACAACGCATCAAACTTGCTTCTGAACTTTCCAAACGCGCTACGGGCAAAACTATCTATATACTTGATGAACCGACTACAGGTCTTCATTTTGACGATATCAAAAAACTTCTCGACATAATTAATCGCCTAGTCGATTCAGGAAATTCTGTTCTTATTATTGAGCATAATCTCGACGTCATCAAATCCGCCGACTATATCATCGACCTCGGACCCAAAGGAGGAACCGGAGGAGGGGAGATTGTCGCAACTGGCACGCCAGAAGAAATTGCGCAGAATGGAAATTCACTGACAGGAAAGGCACTGAAAAAAATTTGTAAATACGCTGGAGATATTTGATTTCTCGCGAATCTGATGTTTTATTTTCGTTCTAATCTGTATAAAACTATAAAAAATAGACTTTATCCAAAAGTCTATTTTTTGCTATTATTATGTTTTATTTCATTATCATCAACCAAACCATTTCATCAAGACTTGAGCCCCTGCACAAAATTGCGTCTGAATAGATAAAATATAGATATTAATTATCAAAGAAACCTATGTTAGACAAAAGTTCTATTTTTGCACGCAGAACGCGAAAGTAAATTTAAATCCGCTCTTCAATGTTTGATTTATTGCACGGGAACCGTGTCTCTGACTGGTTTCTTTATAGTTTGATTTCAAAATAAGAACTTTTTATGTTAAATAAATATCATAATAAAAAATATTTTATCGAAACTTAGAAACATTACGGACCGAGTCGGAGACCGCACTCCCGCAAGAAATAAATATTTTCAGACACAATTGTTTGAATGGTTCCCAATATTTCTCATCACCACCCTTTTTACCTCTGCCTCAATTTTCTCTTGTGCGATGGCGCTATCTGCAAAGTAAAACTAAATACTGTTCCTTTCCCTATTTCTGTTTTTTCCAACTTAAGTTCCCCCTTGCTATTTTCTATTACATTCTTCGCGATATAAAGACCAAGACCTGAACCATTCGGATGAAGAGAAGATGTCGTCGATCCTCTAAAGAATTTTACAAACAACTTCTTTTGATCTTCTTGCGAAATTCCTTCTCCTGTATCCGAAATCAAAACTTTTAAATATTTTTTCCTTCCTTTTTCGATTTTTTCAAATTGTATAGTTATGCCTCCCTGTGGAGTATAAAAAATAGCATTATCCAACAAATTAGATATTGCGTGTGTTATTTTTTTCTGATCACATAAAACTTTCGGAATAGAAAAAGAAGGTTTAATCAATCTGATTTTTAATTTCTTGATCAAGATCATTTCCATTTTCTTTTTTTCCTCTATCGTGTCTTTGATGATTTTTTCTATATCCGTCTCAACTAAATCCACTAGCGTTTTTCGGTCTTCCATTTCAAAAACATCCCAAAAATCTGCAATCGTACTGCTCATTCTTTCTAATCCATGCGAAGCAATCTGCATTCCTTGTTCAGTCGAAAGAGACTTATCCTCCATCATTGCAAAGGCATTTTTCATTATTGTCAAAGGGGTGTTCAGTTGATGATTTACCGTGCGCAAGAAATCATTTTTAACGTTCAATAACTCTTTTAGGTTTTTATTCTGTTCTCTTATATTCGTTGTCTGCATCTTAACTCTTTTTTCCAACTCATTGGACAGCACTTTCAAATCTTCCTTTGCCTTTTTTTCAAGAAAACTGGCTTTAACAATTTTTTCCGTGCTGCTATTAAAATAATATCCATAGACAATTACCATAGTAAAAATAATAATTATAGCATAAACAGGAATTGTTCTCTCAAAAAAATATATTACAAAAAAAGAAAGGCAACCGAGGATAAGGCTAATTATTTGAAAGCGCATAAACAAACACTCGTGAAACTTGAGTTCACAGTACTGACAACGCTTATAGGGGAGGTGATCAAGATTTTTAACCAACCAGCATTTTCTGTTTAGACAAGAATTCCTTTTTGCCCCCCTCTGTTTAACTGACTTTTTTTCTTTATCTTTCATTAAGCGCATCTCTTATTATTGCGAATAGAACCTAAAAATTTTTTAAAAGCAACATACATAAATACTGCCATACAGAAACCAATAAAACAGGCGATAAGTAACATAAAAGCGACTATCAATATATATATCCAGGCGAAAGTAGTATACTTGGTAAATTGTAGGAGCAAAAATCCTATAAAAATCAATATACTAGCCACAGCGTAGGAAAAACGCAGCTCTCCGGGTTCCTTCTTTAGCATCCTGACGTTTTTCTTCAAAAAGTATTTTTCCATAAAAACATATATTCGATAGGGAATATTGAAATTCACAGAAAGAGCGTTCAAGCATATTAGGATACTTGCAACCAAAACCAACCATTTGCTACGAATGCAAAACGCAATCAGTATTATAATCCCGTAAACTAATTTAGAAAATCGCGAAGAATCTTTTAAGGACGAGCATTGCTGCATATTTTTATTTTATAATATAAGGAATGTATACCAGTTTTACTGCTATTATATTAGAATATTCTTATGAACATAGAAATAACAGGAAAGAAAGACTCAAAGGCGAAATTAAGACTTTACTCCAGCACATTTTTTCACAGCATCACAAACCTTACCAATGTCTTCAAAATCGTTATAGATATAAAAACTTAATCGACAGCTTGCTATAATAGGTTTCATATCATAGTATCGATGCGCCAAAGAAGCACAATGACATCCAGCCCTAGACTCCACTCCAAGCTTGTTTAATTCTTCAGCAAGCTTATAGGGGCTAATGCCAGGACAATTCAAAGAAATTAAAGAAGTTCTATCAGACGGATTTTCAGGTCCATAAATTTCCACCGAGGGGATTTCTTTCAATAGTCTGAAAGCCTCCGCTGCTAACTCCTTCTCATGAGTTTCAATATTATCCATTGCCCTCTTAACTTCAGAAGGTTCCAACCTTTTATTAGTCATAAAATACACTTCCTCGCCTGGATTTAAGGAAAAATCCATCAACAACCGCAAAGCTTGAGCAGATAAGATGGTTCCCAAAATATTAGGAGTCCCTGCCGTAAATCTCCATGGAAGTTCGTTATATCCCAGTCTATCTGGATAAATCGAGCCATCAGCAATCATATCTCCTCCATAAAGAAACGGTCGCATTCCTTGTAATATTTCTTCCCTAGCATATAAAGCTCCGACACCGAAAGGCGCCAACATTTTGTGAAAAGACCACGCGAGAAAATCAACGTCCAAATCTTCTACATCAATATAAATATTCGGAACGGTCTGTGCTCCATCAAGCAAGAAGTAAGACTTATTCATTCCGTTTGGTTGCTTATAACCACTGGCATCGGCTATTTTACGGACTTCCTTGATCGGATTTTTAGTGCCCAAAAAATTTGAAGCTCCCGTGCAACAAACTATTTTTGTCCTCTCATCCACCAAAGATTTCAAATGATCTAAGTCCAGCTTTCCCGTCTCTTTATCAAATTTCGCAAGTCTATACTCAACATTAATTCCAAATTTTGGCAATATCTCTTTTGTCATTCCGTACCACGGAACAAAATTAGAATTATGTTCCATATAGGTCGTTACTACATTGTCTCCATCTTTAAACTCGGTCAGCAAAGAATACATAACTGAATTGATTGCCTCTGTAGTATTTCTATATAAGACGACATTCCTTTTGCTTGGCGCCCCAATAAATTGCGCTATCGTGTCATAGGAATCTTCAAACATTTCCGTCATCGATATTGATGCCTGAGATTGTCCTCGATGCACGTTTTCATATCCGATAGCAAGCTCGTTTAATAAATCTAATAATTGAACAGGGGTTTGAGTGCTTGCTGCATTATTGGAGACAATTCTTCCTGATTGTATGGAGGGGAAATATTTTCTAATTATTTTTGTGTTGAGCATATAATTATTATTTTATAAAACTCGATTATATTTTTATTATAATCGTTATATTATTTTAAAGCAACGGAAACTTTTTATCCTACTTCTTATATTTAAAATAAGACTATACGAATACAATTTCTATCTAATATTAAACATAATAACACAGATAAAAAACAAACCAAAATAGCTTGTCTTTATTTAGAATCTTATTGTATTTCTTTTTTCTTGGCGATATCCGCCTGAATAAGAGCCTCAATTATATCTTCCAAATTTCCTTGAAGCACAGTTTCAATCTCATGCCAGCTTTCCTTGATACGATGATCAGTAATGCGATCTTGAGGGAAATTATATGTGCGAATCTTTTCACTACGGTCTCCCGTGCCAATTTGACTCTTCCTCGCATCTGTCGCTTCTTTCTCTCTCTTTTCTTCTTCGAATTGTAAAAGACGGGAACGAAGAATCTGGAGTGCTTTAACCTTATTTTTTAGTTGAGACTTCTCGTCTTGGCAAGAAATTACCAGTCCAGAGGGAATATGCGTCAGTCGAACCGCTGAATCAGTAGTATTAACACTCTGTCCACCTGGACCAGAAGAACGGAATACGTCTATCCGGATATCTTCGTTCCGAATCTCAATATCCGCCTCTTCTGCCTCAGGAAGGACAACAATCGTGGCAGTTGAAGTTTGTATCCGACCTTGTTTTTCTGTCTCTGGCACACGCTGAACGCGATGAACGCCACTTTCATATTTCATCTTACCGAAAACATCTTGACCATTGATTTCAAAAACAACTTCCTTAAAACCACCCACGTCGTTAATACTAGAACTCAAAATCACAGTTTTCCAGCCCTGTTTTTCGGCATAATAACCATACATACGGAAAAGTTCCGCAGCAAAAAGCCCTGCTTCGTCCCCACCGGCGCCTGCGCGAATTTCAACAATAACATCTTTTTCATCACGAGGATCCTTGGGAATTAGCATATCCTCCAATTCTTTTCCCAATTTATCTTTTTGCGCCAACAAATCTTCATTTTCATCCTTTGCCATTATTATTAATTCTTCGTCGTTTTCCGAATTCGATATTTCCTCATTCTCGGCTATATTCCTTTCCAATTTTAAAAAGACATCGTATTTTTCCACAATTTGACGCAATTTACTTTCTTCTTTGCTAAGATTCTTGAAACGCTCAATGTCCGAAGCAACGTCAGGTTTGCTGAGTTCGGTCATTACATTCTCAAATTCCTTCTTAATTTGCTCTAATTTTTCTTTCATATTTTTTATTTAAATACACAAAACCCCATCAAAAATGGGGTTCTATTTATACAAGAAACAAGCTATTTATCGGAGTTCTTTTCTTTTTTCATTTTAGCTTTACTCTCTAATTTTTCTCTTTTAGAAATAACATTCTCTTGTTTTCTTTCCAACAACTTTTTGAAACGATCGACTCGTCCAGTAGAATCAACTGTCTTCTGCTTACCAGTATAAACTGGGTGACAAGCACCGCAAACTTCAACATTGACCTCGGAAAGGGTTGATTTTGTTACAAAAGTATTACCACAAACACATTTCACATTACATTCTTGATATTTTGGATGGATATCTTTTTTCATAAGATTCTTTTCTAGATTAGTTTATATTAAAGCAAAAAATATATTTCCCTGATTGCAGATGCATTCTAACAGAGTTTTTTGCTTTTTGCAAGAGCTCGCGCTAGCCTCTTGCAATTCTCAATCTTTATGCTATACTTTTTTCTAAAGGAGGTCCTAGTAGGATCTCTAAATTAAATAGTTAATTTCCGCAAAAGCGGGAAGTTTGAAGGCACCAAAAAGGTGTAAAATCCTTGTTTCTTTTTTTATAAAAGAAATGAAAATTGGTGGCAGCAAACCTTAGAAAGGTGCATTTAGTATGGAAGAGAAAAAAGAAGAAAGAAGTGGAATCAATATGATGGACATGTTGAAAGCCGGAGTTCATTTCGGTCACAAAAAATCTAAAAAACATCCAAAGATGGATGAGTATGTTTTTGGTATTAGAAACGGTATTAGCGTTATTGATCTCAGTAAAACTAAGAACAAATTAGGAGAAGCTGCTGATTTTGTAAAAAAGGTGAGCGAGAAAGACGGAGTTATTCTTTTTGTTGGAACCAAGAGACAGGCCAGCAAAATAATCGAAAGCGCTGCGCAAAGATGTGAAATGCCTTATGTTTCAGAAAGATGGCTGGGTGGAACTTTCACCAATTTTGACAAGATTTTGATTGGTAAAAGAAGACTAGAGTCTTTAATCGAGCAGAAAGAAAATGGAGAACTTCAGAGGAAATACACCAAAAAAGAAGTTCGCGAAATTGAACGAGAGATGAAACGTCTTGAAATTAAATTCGGTGGCATCAGAAAGGTTAATAAAATTCCAGATGCGATTTTCATTGTTGATATTATTGAAGAAGAAACAGCCGTTTTGGAAGCACTTGCAAAGAAAGTTCCAGTGATTGCTATTACTGACACAAACACGAATCCTTCACATGTAGATTTTCCAATTCCTGCAAACGACGACGCAATTCGTTCTATTGAACTTATTACAAACATAATTGCAGACGCGATAATCGAAGGCAAGAAAAAATAGTTTTCTAACAAAATAAGATTTAAATATATGATTTCAGCTCAAGATGTAAAAAAACTTCGAGATATGACAGGAGCAAGTATGATGCAATGTAAAAAAGCTCTCGAAGAAGGTAATGGTAATTTCGATGAAGCTATCAAAATTATGCAAAAGAGCGGTTCCAAAATCGCCAACAAAAAGTGTGGACGAGATACTGCAGAAGGTATAATAGGGTCTTATATACACACTGATGGAAAATCTGGAGTTTTGGTGGAAATCGATTGTGAAACGGATTTTGTCGCAAGAGGTGAAGAGTTTAAAGAATTTGCTCACGATATTGCGATGCACATACTAGCTATGAATCCTAAATATGTTACGGTTGACGAGATTAATCTTGATATAATTAAAGAAAAGAAAGAAGAAATTACCGAAAGTGTAAAAGACGAAGATAAGCCGGCTGACATTATTGAGAAAATGATTGAGGGAAAGGTTAAAAAACATTTTGAAGAAACTTGCCTTCTCACGCAACCTTTTGTAAAGGATCCTAATATGACAGTAGGTGCGCTTTTGACGAGCAAAATCGCAAAATTTGGAGAAAATGTGAAGATAAAAAGATTCGTTAAGCTTGAAATTCAATAATAACTGACGATACTTTTTAACAAATTCTTTATGATTATAAGCGCTAAAATTTTTAGTTGGGATGACGCATGTGTTTTTGACACGATTGAATGGGATGTTGTTGTTGGTGATACAGTGATTGTCAATTTTGACTCTGGCATCGACAATGCTATAGTTTCAAAGATAAACACAACCACCAAGGATAAAGAAATCGCCCGCATCATACGCAAAGCGAATGTGTCCGATTTGGAGATATGTAAACGCAACAAAGAAAAAGAGGCAGAAGCGATCAACCTATGCCGACAGATGGTAAAGAAACGCAGCTTATCTATGAAAATCGTCGACACCCATTTCAGCTTTGATGGCAGCAAGGTCACTTTTTCTTTCATCGCAGAAAAGCGTGTGGATTTTCGAGAACTAGTTAAAGACTTGTCCAAACAATTCCAACGCTCAATCCGTCTTCAACAAATCGGCTCAAGAGACGAAGCAAAAGGTAAGGGAGGCTTTGGAGCCTGTGGAAGAGGACTATGTTGTATGAAATTCTCAGGATCACTACAAAGCGTAACCATCGAAGACGCGCGACTGCAACAGATGGGACAAAGAGGAAGCGACAGACTCTCTGGACTTTGTGACCGACTGCGCTGTTGCCTTGCTTTCGAATCTCAACAATATAAAAAAAACTTAGAAGATTTTCCAAGAGAGAGACAGGAAGTGCAATGGGGAAATAAGAAAGGGACTGTGATTGACCGAAACATCATGCTTCGACAAGTAATAATTGAATTTGGAGACAAAAGCAAAAAGAAACTTCTTCTGGAAGATATAAAATTCAATAAAGAAGGCTAAGTTATAAACACAAAAATATGGATTTCGAAATTTTGCCCCAGTTGATAATTATTTTATCAGTGGCTGGTATTTTGGCGATTGTAGGAAGAAATTTTTCTAAAATGAAAGAAACTGGTAATGAGGAAATTTTTCTCCAAGAGAGCGAAAAAGAAAAGATAGAGAAAGAGAAGTTTTTGTATTTATACAAAAGAGCTACGCGCAGAATCAATAAAGAATCCTATCAGAAAAAAATGGCGGAATTTTGGCTGTGGTTTGAAAAGATTCTACGTAAATTAAGAATTATGTTTCTCAAAGTAGACGGTCGTATCGTTACTGTTCTAGAAAAACTGCGCAAAAAGAATGTTGAGTCTTTGGAAGGTCTGCGTGAACATACGGAGAAAAATATAAATATAGAAAAGACTAATGAAGCCTTGTCTAAATTTTTAAATAGTGACAGTTTTAGTAATGGGACAAAGGCTATAGGCATCGCAACAAAAAAATTCAAGAACCGATTCAAAAACGATAAAAAAGTTGCATTTAAAAAAACGGGGAGTGAAGCCGTTAAACCTATCTTAGGAACGGAAGAAGAAAATACATTTTTAGCCCCAGAAAAACAAGAAACAAGCGAAATTAAAACTGAGATTTATCAGGCAGAATATATTGAAGTAGACCATTCAAAAGATAAGACAGGGGATACAATAATTGAAGAAAAAATCCCAGAAATTGAGAATGAAAGCCAACAAAAAGAAACATTATTAGGTGCCTTTTCTGCAGAAAAAGAACCTCAGGAAACTTTGACTGATATTACAAAAAAAGATAAGAATACGGAAATCGAAGAAGCAACTATTGTGAAAAATGAAAAAACCCCAGGCGAGAAAACTGAAACCGAAGAAGAGAAAAAAATTCGCACACGAAAAGAGCAAGAATGCATAGAGATTTTGATGGAGAATCCGACAGACATCAAGGCTTACTGGAAATTGGGAATTATCTATTCAAAACGCCATAATTACGAGGATGCCCTAGCGTGTTTTCGTCAAATTGTTAAAATCGATCCTACTTATACTAAGGCGAAACAAAAAGCGGTTGAACTGATGGAAAGAATGAAAAGTAAGACAAAATAAGTAATTTTATAGGGGGTTGGCAAATGGAAAAAAGTGGTTTATACTGTTTAAGTATTTCAGCCGGCTTAGCTCAGTGGTAGAGCAACTGTTTTGTAAACAGTAGGTCGTCAGTTCAAATCTGACAGCCGGCTCCGATTGGATCGCCTACAGTTTCGCCGTTGCAACTCAGTTGGTAAAGCAATTCCATGGTAAATATTAGGTCGGGTTACGATTCGTAATCTTGCTTAAGATAAGTGGTTGCAAAGTTTCTGAGCCCATTTCAATCCTTGATGTGGCCGGCAATCAGAGTAAAATCGCACGTTGTAAAACTTAAAAACATATGCCGTTGTAGCTCAGTTGGTAGAGCAATTCCATGGTGAGTCGCATGACTCTTGCCCATAGATCGAGAAATCTTTCTATGCCTTCCCAATTACGGTTAAAGGCCTCTCACGAGGTTAAGACCGTGGCGTCACTCAGCGATACGCCCGAACGACTGACAAGGGAAAGCTAAGTTCCATTTCGATGGGATACGTTTAATATACAGTCTAGTCCTCTTATAAAACGCCTTAGGCGCCGAAATAGAGGTGTAAGCGAAGGAATAGGTCAGCAGTTCGAATCTGCTCAACGGCTCATACAGGTAAAGGAATACTGCAATCGATATTGTGGTGTTTTTTTACAAACATATGTATATCAAAATCTTAACAGCCCAGTTCTGCAAGTATTCGATCCACATCCGCGGCTACTCCAAGTACACCATCCAAAGATACAGAGCGGTGATCGGACTCTTTTGCAACTCCACCTGTCTGGAGGAAATCGAGCATGTAACGCCGCACGCAAATGGCAACATAGAGGGTGAAATCGAGAAGCGGATTGAGGAATATCTGGAAATCCTTGAAGATATCCAGGTCATGATGCCAGTAGTCAATAAAGCTTCTCAAAACTGGAAAGATGAAATCGAGGAAGGGGAGTTTCCTCTTGATGATTTTTTTCGAGAAAAATTTGTAGATTCGCAATTCAGCCCGCGTGATTTTGGGGATGTGATCCAAGGTCTCTTGGAAGCTGAACAGCTAGATTATGATCAGTGGAGACAGATTGCAACTCTAGGTTTTGACCATTGTTATGACCAGACAATAACAGCACTTAAGTGTATCTCTCAGAATGATTCTAATGACGACCGGCAATTTAACGCACGACAACTTCTTAAAGAAAATAACGCGGCCTAATCTACATCCAGAAAACAATTTGCATTATAAGACTTATGGATACGACCATTTTAACAGATCAGATCAAACAGATACCAGGAGAAATGGACGCCATTTTGAATACCATTTTTTTATCAGCCCTAAATCAGATCTGGAACATGTATTGGCCTATAATCATAGGGATGCCCATAGTTGCGGGGGTAATCATAGTCATACAGCTCAGGGTGTTCAGTTGCCCAAATAGATTGCCATCTTCCTTAAACGTTTATGTAGGATCGGTAACACGGCTATTCTTTGCTACCGTGACATTTTTTGTCTTCTGCTTCACATTAGGCCCTCAAGTCATCGACTGGGAATGGATGGTACTATCAGGCATAATTGGCTATAAAGTGGCAGATATTTTCTAAGAGGAATCGATTTTTGGCAATATATACCCGCGTCTCGTAAAAGAAATGTTTATAAGCTTTAAGATAATATAATGAACAACAAAAAAATCGAGAAATATCTCAAGGAGTTCAAGGAGTCAGGATGGATCCAAGAAACAGGTCAGGCGGTAGCTAGCCAGTATAAATTCTTCAAGAAGTTTTTCGGGAGGGAGAACCTCGAAAAAGCTACCTGGAAAGATTTCCAAGATATGAGCGAATATATAAACGCATTCCACAGTAACACTATGGCGAAAAAGATGGCATTTGGAAAGCCTAATAATAAGCTGCAGCATTACAGAGACAGTATTGCATATCTTGTCTATGGCAAGGACGATGATGTAACGAGGTTTAGCAACTTCTATTCGGGGGAATATAAAATCAAGGGAGTGGGACCATCCGCCGCTTCCGAGCTAATAGGCTATGCGTTTCCAGAAAAATACGTGCTCTACAATCGCAGAGATGTGGAAGCCTTGAGATTTCTTGGAATTGATTTTGAGCAGGAAAAGGATTTTGGCACCACATACATAAACTACAACGAGGCAATCAAGCCAGTAATTGATGCTTATAAAAAAATCGTGGGATTGCAGAACAAAAACCTAACGATTCCGCTGGAAGTTGATCAATTTTTCAGCTATTTGTATGAGACAGAAATCGGCGACGAAGAAGACGACGAGGAGGAAGATAGCCTCGCTGAAAAACGAGATGGGAACGTAGCTTATTGGTGGCTCAACACCAATCCTAAGATCTGGGACCTAGCGAATGCAAAAATCGGCTTCAAGCAAATCTATACTTCCCACAATAAGAAAGGAAATCAAAGAAAGACATTCAGTTATTTCAAGCTTGTAAATCCCGGGGACAAGCTTATCGGTTATGTCTCTACTCCTGTAAAAGAAGTCGTAGCTGTATGCGAGGCCACCAAGAGCCTTCATAATTCCAAAGAAGGAGAAGGATTCGAGTTTGAGAAGATAAGAGATTTCAAGAATGCAGTTTCCCTTAAGGAGCTTCAAAAGACAGAAGGGATGCAAGGGTGCGCACCGCTGAAGAACAACCAGGGAAGCCTATTTAAACTCAGCAAAGAAGAATATGAGATCATTACCGACCTTTTAGAGGAAAGAAATGAGCCAGGAGTCCCGCTTGAAAAATATAGCAAGAAAGATGCGTTGAACGGCTTGTTCCTGGAAGATGACGAATTCGATGATATCCTTCGTCTTGTGGAATATAAGAAAAATATAATCCTACAGGGTCCGCCCGGAGTAGGAAAGACTTTTGTGGCCAAGAGAATTGCCTTTGCGTCTATGGGCATAAAGGATGTGAGCCAGGTGCAGATGATACAGTTTCATCAGTCGTATTCTTATGAAGATTTCATCCAAGGATATCGGCCTGCTGAAAACGGAGCATTTGAGCTAAAGAACGGGATATTCTTCGAATTCTGCAACAAAGCCCGGCGGGATAAGGAGAATAAGTATTTCTTCATCATTGACGAAATCAATCGCGGCAATCTGAGTAAGATTTTCGGGGAACTGATGATGCTCATGGAAAAAGACAAAAGAGGGGAGGAATTTGAAATTCCCCTGGCCTATTCAGAAAATCAGGACGATAAGTTCCATATTCCAAAAAATGTGTACTTCATTGGAACGATGAACACGGCCGATAAATCCCTGGCTATGGTGGATTACGCCCTACGCAGGCGCTTCTGTTTCATCTTTTTGGAACCTAAATTCGGTAAGAAATTCAGAAAATATCTTGAAGAGCATGGCGTCAGCTCTACTCTTGCCGGAAAGATTATAGAAAGGATTTCTGAACTCAACGATGATATCAAAAATGAGGCCAAGAACCTGGGAAAAAGCTACATGATAGGCCATAGCTATTTCTGTCCAGATGGCAACGCCCGCAGATATGGCAATGAGTGGTATAAAGATATAGTGAAAAATGAGATAGGACCGCTTTTAGAGGAATACTGGTTCGACGAGGGAGAAAAAGTGCAGCGGGCAATTGAACGACTAATAGAATAAAATGGAAATTCCCATCCAAAACATATACTATCTGCTTTGTTATTCGTGGAATAAACTAGAGGAGAAGGATATAGTCAATATCAATAGCACGGATAGTCCGGAAATACTAGATCTTTTATGCAAGGTCCTTACGAATGGCACCACTCATCTTTTGAAGAAAGGAATGGACAGGAGCTATGTGGCTTGGCAAGAGGATACGGCAAGCATAAGAGGCAGAATCGATTTTAACCAATCCATAAAGAGGAACCTGATGCGCCGGGCGATTCTCAGGTGCGAGTTCGATGAGCTGGATTACAATATCTTGCACAACCAGATTCTGAAAGCTACTTTCAAGAACTTACTGAAAAATAAAAATATCGATAAGGATCTCAAGGAGGAAATGAAGGGCGTTTATAATTATTTCTCTTCCATTGATGATATATATCTTTCCGAGAGGAGCTTCGGCTCCGTCAGGCTCAATCGCAACAATGGCCTCTATGACTTTCTGCTCAAGGTTTGCAGACTCATTTATGATAATCTTTTAATGAATGAGGATACCGGCGAGAGCAAGTTCAGAGATTTCTTACGGGACGAAAATACGATGCAGCATCTTTTTGAAAATTTTGTCAGGAACTTCTATAGACGAGAACAGAAGTTATACACGGTCAAAAGCGAAAATATCCGCTGGGACGCCCGATGCCTTACCGAGGCGTCGGATGGCTTTTTGCCCAAGATGACTACGGATATATCGTTGGAATCTCCTAAAAGGAAAATCATCATCGACACGAAGTACTACAAGGATGCATTCCAGAACAATTACAATGTGGAAAAGCTGCATTCAGTAAACCTGTACCAGATCTTTTCCTACCTGAAGAACGTTGAGGTCAAAGGGGGCATGAATAGACATTGCGAAGGAATCTTGCTCTATCCTACTGTCAGCAAAGAACTTGATTTAAGATACAAGATTGCTGGACATAAGCTTAGCATTAAGACCATCAACCTGAATCAAGATTGGAAGAAGATTCATAACGATCTTATAGAAATGACAATAGCTTACTAAAAATAACAGCATGAAGACTATGCTTACGAGGGAACAGATAGAGGAATTTAGACGAATATGGAAAAAGGAATTTGGAGAAGAAATCAGCTATGAGTATGCTGAGAAAAGGGGAGGGGAAATCGTGGAATTGATGAGAATGGTTTATGGCGGAAAAATGAAAAGGGAGCGGAAAAAGAAAGACCCCAACCCTACTCTTGATATTTCTGACGATGTGTGATAATCTTAATTCGTAGTTAATTCGCGCTACGTTTCGATGCGGATAAGTCCTTTTTAAGGATATTTTCTTTACCCGAAAATGAGCGTTAAATAGGTCTAATCAACTGCATACATTTTGAGTATTATAATAGCGCATTTACGCTAAGACAAGCCGAAAATAGAAGCTGAAACCAATAGACCATTTATGGTAAGGAATAGGTCAGCAGTCCGAATCTGTGGAGCGGCTCCAGAGAGAATTTAATTTGCATTTAATTTTAAAAAAATATGTCACAAGACAATCTGGTAAGAGTACAATGCACGGAATGTAAAAAGAATATCTATAATACATTCAAGAACAAAAAGAAAATCAAGGAAAAGCTGGAACTCCTGAAACACTGTGCTTTTTGTCGCAAACACACCAAACACGTTGAAATGAAAGGGAAATAATTTAACGCAACAAAGCAAAAGCGGCAGTCAAATGTCGTTTTTTGTTTTTATGTCAGCCTCTTATAATTTATATCTTTATGGAAGAAAATATACCAAAAAATTATCCGTACTTTTTTAATATCAGCTTAAAGCTTATTTTGGAGAACGAAAAAGGAAAAATCCTCGGATTAAAATGCATCAACGAGGGGACACTGGCAGGATTCTACGATCTTCCTGGTGGCAGAATAAATTCAGACGAGCTTCAGGTCCCTTATGAAAAAATAATCGCGCGCGAAATGGCAGAAGAAGTTGGCAGTGAATTAAAATATGAGATTGATTTGCATCCATTATCAACAGGAAAGTTTGTTTATTTTTCTCAAAAACTTGGGCGAGAAAATTGTATTTTTATGATTTTATTCAAAGCTAAATATCTAGGAGGAGACGTTCATATCTCAGAAGAACACAGCGACTACAAATGGCTGGACTTAAACAGCGAAAACGCCTCTGAGTATTTCACCCTAGGTTTCTTAGATGGAATTAATGGGTATTTGAAAGACAGATAATGTAGAAAAAATGTCTTAAGAGGACTATGCGGGTCCAGATAATTCGCCGACGGCCCTTCTCAAAAGACAGAAAAGTTTGTTTATTGTTTCTGAATTTTGCTTTTTGCGAGATATTCAAAATCCACGAACAATAGAGATCATAAGCTACTTTTCCAGTAAAAAAAGACAGAAAAGTTTGTTTATTGTTTCTGAATTTTGCTTTTTGCGAGATATTCAAAATCCACGAACAATAGAGATCATAAGCTACTTTTCCAGTAAAAACGGAATATAACAGAAACCCTAGAACGCATAAAGATGACAAACGATTTTTAGAGAACGACATTTGCTAGCTATATATCCAGAACCAAGACAGGTTTAATATATCCTAAATTTCCCTAAAAAAACTTTGAATAAGTTCACCCACATATTGGAATCCGAATAAGCTAAATATATGCGATTAGGATTCAAATATGGACATTGCAAAGGTTTTTCTAAATTGTATAATTATGGGTTAAAACATTACCCTAATCATATGATAACTAAAGAAGCCGAACAAAGACTGAAGATATTGAAGTTTTGGAGAGAGTATGGTTTAAAAGCCACTACTGATGCTTACGGAGCCAAGAAGTCAACTTTGTATCTTTGGGATAAGAAATACAGAGATAGCGGTTACAGATTAATAAGTCTAAATCCTCTCTCGCAAAAGAGGAAGAATAATAACCAAAGAGGAATACACCCACTTCTATTAAAGGAAATAAAAAGATTAAGATTAGAGGAATATAATGGTCTGGGAAAACTGGACACGAATGTGCTAAAATTTAGATGGAAAAGCTAAGCTAAATTTATGCCTACAAAACACAACAATTTCAGCCCTCAAGAAAAAGCCCGTATAGCCTTG